>Ga0172375_10007809_pt1 | contig 14572 bp, 11 predicted proteins | sample LakKiv1m_FD_114537 | JGI IMG/M metagenome (GOLD analysis project Ga0172375, IMG submission 114537) | Freshwater microbial communities from Kabuno Bay, South-Kivu, Congo - kab_092012_11.1m | ecosystem: Environmental > Aquatic > Freshwater > Lake | place: Democratic Republic of the Congo... | reverse complement strand
TTCCTCACCCACCCCTTCAGCGTCATGCGCTACTTCTGTGGCGACATCACCCATATCCAGGCATTCGCCACGAAGCCCGGCTTCCGCAAGAACAAGGGAGACCTGCTGGTCTCGGTGAACAGCGTGCATTGCCAGTTCGCCAACGGCACAACCGGCTACCTGCTCAGCCAGCGCGGCGACGCGGTGTGGGGCCTCGGCGGCTGGTGGAGTTTCGAGGTGGCCGGCAGCAAGGGCACCTTCTGCATCGAAAACTGCGTTGAGCGCCTGACCTATTGGCCGTGCGTCAAGCCCGGCCAGACGTTCGGACTTGGCCAGGGCCCCACGCCCGAGGTACTTGACACGGGCATCAAGGACTTCGGCGCCACGTTCCCGAAGCGAATCCACGCGTACCTGGAAGACGTCACAAACAAGACACCTCGCGAGCATCTCCGCTCGTCGGGTCGAGACGCGCTTGCGACGCTCGAATACATCTGGGCCGTTATCGAGTCATACGAAAACGGCGGGGCGCTGGTGAGGCCGCATCCGCTGCCGACAATCCACGGCGACCCAAAAGTCGAACGCATCTGACAGCACGAAAGGAAGAACACCATGATCAAACTGGGCGTAAATACTGTCCTCTTCCAGGGACACGACCTTGCCACGGCCATGCAGCACATCGCGTGGGCCGGCTATGACGGAATCGAGATCTCCGCCATACAGGGAATGTGCGAGCACCTTGAACTCGATAAATGGAAGTCGCAGGCAGACGCAATCAAGGGCCTCGCTGCCGAACACAAGCTGGCACTGCTGAGCACCGAGGTGGCATCTCTGGACGAAACCAGGTTGATGAAAGCTTTCGAAGCCGCGGCCGGCATCGGCATCCCCATCGTCAACGTCGGGCCCGGCGGCAAGTCGAACGTGGAGGAGGACTTCCTGCGCCAGACCGACCACATCGCGAAAATGGCCGAACTCGCAGCAACGTTCAAGGTGACCCTATGCTGCAAGGCACACGTCGGCGGAAGCATCTACAATACTCCAACTACGCTGCGCGCCATGCAGAAGATCACGGCCAAATCCTTCGGAGTAGATATGGATCCCAGCCATATCTACCGTGCAGGCGAGGACCCGGCCGAAGCCCTGCCCGCCGTGATAAGCCGCATGCGCCATATCCATATCAGGGACTGCAAAGGCCGCGGCCCCAGCCCGGGCGAACCTCGTGACCAGGCCTGCGGGCGCGGCGACATCAATCTGTTCGGCTATTTCAAGGCCATGGCCCAGGCAAAGTACAACGGTCCCGTCTGCCTCGAAGTGATAGGCGCCGGCAACTACGAACTACCGCGCCGCGATGTCATCGCCGCCGAGAGCTACGGCTACATGAACGCATGCCTGAAGCAACTTGGCGCACGCTGAGAAGACATGACGTCCGAAATCAGAGTCGGTGTGCTCGGCTTCGCCCACGGGCACGTGAACGCCTACTGCGGCCGCTGGCGTGAAGAGCCGGCAATGGGCGTCAAGGTCACTGCCGGGTGGGACCACCAGGCGGACAGGCTGAAGGCTGCCGCCGACTCCTACGGACTGGTACCGTGCTCATCCGAGAAACAGCTGCTTGCACGGGATGACGTCGATGCCGTCATGATTGCCTCCGAGACGGCTCTGCATGCGGGCCTTGTTGAGATGGCGGCGGCCGCCGGCAAGACCGTTATCCTGCAGAAGCCTCTCTGCCTGACAACGGAAGAGGCAGACAGGATCGTGTCTGCGGTGAAACGCTCGGGTATCCGCTTCACCCTTGCCTGGCAGATGCGCGTTGACCCGCAGAACTGTGAAATGAAGCAACTGCTCGCCGACGGCAGCTTCGGACACGTAACGATGCTTCGTCGCAGGCACTGTCTTTCCACGCACAAGTGGAAAGATTTCGACAAGACCTGGCACGTCAGCGCGGCAATGAATCGAGACATCTTTGCGGACGATGCTGCGCATGCCGTGGACTTCATGTACTGGATGCTCGGAAAGCCCTGCAGCGTCATGACAGAGCTTGGAACCCTGCGGAATCCGCGCATCCCCAACGATCATGCGATCGCCGTCTTCCGCTACAAGGACGGGGCATTTGCCGAGATCGTCTGTTCGTTCGCCGCCAGCGGAGGCGAGAACTGCGCGGAAATCCAGTGCGAGAACGGGATCATCATCCTCAATCACGGCGACGGGCCAAGCTGTGAGCTCCCCTGGCCCGACGGGGCGATCCAGCTCAAGTGGCGCCTTGACAGTGAGCCGAAGTGGGTTGCCAGCGCCCTTCCCCCTGTCCGCGGGCAGTGGAACCGCATACAGGCATTGTCAGAACCGCTGGCCGAATTCCTGCACGGCAGGCGCCCGCCGATAGGAACAGCAGAAGAGGGACGCGATGTCCTGCGTCTCATACTGGCATGCTACGACTCGTCATCTCAGGGGAAACGCATCTCGGTCTGACAACAGAACAGGAAAGGGAATGACATGAAACGGAAGATGAATCTGCTCCTCGTAGGTATGGACAGCCTCCGCGCCGACCACATGAGCCTCTACGGCTACAACAGGCTCACAACCCCGAACATGGACAAGTTCATAGCGAGGGGGTCGGCGTTTGAGAACACATTCAGCCCGCACATACCGACCACCCCGGGCTATACATCGATGTTCACGGGAATGGACTGCTTCGGCATGGATGTCGTTGCCCTCCGTCACGAGGGCGGCCTTGCGAAGCACCTGGTGACAATGGCCGAACTGCTCGGCAAGAACGGCTATAGCACCACCTGCGTCGGTTTCAGCGGGAACCCGGCATCGCGCGGCTTCCAGAAGTATATCGATTTCGAAGGCTGGGGTTCCTGGGAGGCCGGGCGCAGCCACAAGGCAGAGAACCTGAACACCGTTACGATACCGGAACTCGAACGGCTCTCGTCGGAGAAAAAGCCCTTCTTCCTCTTCCTGCGTCATATGGACCCGCACAGCCCTTACCTTCCTCCGCGTCCATTCGAACGGATATTCTACGGCGGGAACGAACTGGACCCCCGAAACAAGTCCCTGAAGCCGGTTTACGACTTCAAACCGTTCTGCGACTACTTCGCCAGCTGGTTCCCTCCCGACTGCACGGACAAGGAATACATCATCGCCCAGTACGACGGCGCCCTGGCCTACATGGACGCCTGCATCGCCAACATACTCACCAAGGTTGAGACACTGGGGCTGATGGAAGATACGCTGATAGTTTTCACCTCAGACCACGGTGAAACCCTCCATGACCATGACTGCTACTACGACCACCATGGCCTGTACGAGTGCACCCTGCATGTACCGCTGGCATTTGTCTGCCCCGGCAGGATCCCGGCAGGAAGGCGCTTCAAGGACATCTGCCAGACAAAGGACATCGCGCCCACGATCCTTGACATCATGGGCATCAAGCCGGTGAAACGCGCCGACGGACGGACCCTCCTGCCCCTGATGGCAGGTGGTGATCGCACCCCGGAGCCCGAGTTCTACATCACCGAGTGCACGTGGATGCGCAAACACGGGTGGCGCACTCCCGAATGGAAACTCATCCATGCGCTGGAGCCGGATTTCCATTTCAAGCCGGAAGTTGAGCTCTACAACCTGGTCAAGGACCCGGGCGAGTACAACAACGTGGCAAAGGCTGAACCGGCCATCGTGAAGATGCTCGAGGCGCGCATGCAGGCTCATATCGCGCGCCGCGAAAAGGAAACAGGCCGCCGTGGTCCGATATTCACGAACCTGAACTGGCACGGCAAGGGATGCGGCCCGTTCAAGAGCTCAAAACAGGCCTACGACGCCATGCACATCGGCTCTCCGAAGGCCGCGAAAGGACTGCAGGCCAAGGAACTGAAGACCCAGCGCGGCGCAAACAAGCTGTAGGAGAAACCATGATTGCGACAGTCATCGGGCGTGGCCACTCGGGCACGCGGGCCATGTCCCACACGCTTTCGGCAAGTGGCGTCTACGTGGGCGAACCGCTCAACGGCTCGGGCGACCTGCTGCCGCCCGAGGAAATGTATGAGTCCTGCCGGGTAATAGCCCGGTACGTGGAGTGGAAAGGCGGCCTGAAGTGGGACTTCAGCCGCCTGCACACCGTGCCGATCCCGGGTGAGTTCAAGAAGCTGATCGAGTCGTACCTCCACACCGTCCTGGATAGCAGATCCCCGAACAAAGGCTGGAAGATCCCGGAAACAACCCTGGTCTATCCATGGATCCTGCGCATGTTCCCGGACATCAAGTATATCTTCTGGATACGCAATCCCAGGGACTGCATCACCGGTGGGCACGTCACCGATAACATGAAGCAGTTCGCCATACCGGGTCCGGAAACCGATGATATAAGGTTTATCCGCGCAATTTCCTGGCGATACCAGTACGACCTTGTCCGTGCTACCCCGAAGGCAAAGAACTGGATCGAGGTTCGATTCGAGGACTTCGTCTTGAAACAGGAAGCCACACTGAAACGCCTGGAGAAGTTTCTCGGCATCCCGCTCGCGCGTATACCCGTGCGTCCGGACGCCGTTGGTCGATGGAAGACCGACGTCGGCACCAATTACTTTGACTTCTTCGCCCCGGCGATGAAGAAATACGGTTACGAAATACCCGCCGGTACAGCCGCGTACACCAACGCCGCGCACCCGGCAAGACCGTCCGGCAAGCCAAAAGGAACGTGAGTCATGCTCAAGGTATGCGTCATCGGGATGGGCCCAATAGGCAATCGTCACGCCCGAATCTACAAGGACAACCAGCAGGTCCGGCTGACAGGCGTATGCGACATACGGAAGGACAGGGCAGATGCAGCCGCTGCCGCCTTCGGCGTCCCTGCTTTCTATGATGTTCCGTCGATGCTGGCGGCGGAGAAGCCCGATATCTGCAGCGTTGCCACTGGTGGGTATGAGTATGGCAGCGATCACTACGAGCCTACCATGCAGGCGCTGGAGGCCGGGTGCCACGTGTTGTGCGAAAAGCCGATCTGCAACGATATCGCAAAGGCCGAAGAGATGGTCACCAAGGCACGCGTAAAGAACCGCTGCTTCGGGATCGACATGAACCACCGTTTTACCCCCGCCGCGCAACTGGCAAAGAAATGGCAGGACGAAGGCCGCCTTGGACACCTTCTGTTTATCAACATGAGCATCTGGATAAAGAACCCGAACGAGAGTTCGCCCTGGTTCCATATCAAGGCGCTCCATCCCCATTCCGTGGACGTCATGCGCCACTTCTGCGGCGATGTGGAGGCAGTTCACTGTTTTGCCACAAAAGCCCCCGGTCGGAAGATATGGACCACTGCCCAGTTCAACCTGCGCTTCAGAAACGGCGTGGTGGGGTCACTGACAGGCAGTTACGACATCGAGCGCGGTCATCCGATGGAACGCTGTGAAGTCGCCGGGACCGGTGGTCGCTTCGTGATCGAGGACATGTTCCGCGAAGTGACGCTCTACCCTGCAGGGAACCTGGAGAAGACAGTCTATACGAACCCTGTGTTCGGCGGAATGCGAGATTTCGAAGACACGTTTCGCAACAGGATCAACAGGTTCGTGGAGCAGGTTTCAGCCGGCGCCAGGCCTTCGGAAATCGACGGATCAGGCGCGGATGGCCTTGCAGCCCAGAAAGTCCTCGCCGCCGCCATTGAGTCCATCGAGACGGAAAAGGTCATCCAAGTGCGGAACTGAACACCGGTATTAGCACCGGTAGCAGTGATGACCATGGAATCTGTCCCCCCGGGGCCGGCCACAATTCGAACAAAGCAGAGACGTGAGTTGTAGCCGGGGTCGTTGACCCCGGCCCCGGACCGGCCTCGCCGAGGCCGGCTACATGGCTGCAGTTGCGTTGGCCGGGCTAGAGATCCACCTTCACCGAGAACAACTGGTGCGGCTTGTCCTGCCCGTAGAGCTTGTCGGCGTAGATAAGCCACTTGCCGTCGGCAGAGAAATTGCAGTCCACGCCCTGTCCGCGGAATGGCACATAGGTCGTGTGAATCGCGGCCAGGTGCACCATCTCCAGCCGTGTTGATTTCATCGAGAACGCCGCGGCACAGACAAAGCTGTTGCTCTCCGTACCCTCGCCGGAAATCAGCTTGCCGTCCTGCGACCGGTAGAGGTGACTGTGGTAGCTGTCGATCGGATCGGAAAGATAGATTTCCTTTCCAGTCAGGTCCGCGATACCGAGACGAGTGTCGGCCAGGGAGTATTCCCCCCAATGATGGGTATTGACCGTCGGATCGTTCCGCCTGTCCTGATACGTATATCCGATGAAATTCGGATCCGACCACCAGAACTCATGCGTTACCATCTCTCCCCTCACCTGCGGACGGATCGGCGTCAACTGGCTGCCATCAATCCTGATGGTCCATACCCGTTGTCCACGTGTCTCGGGCATATCATGACAGAGCCGGAGCAATGTCGGGTCCGCCGGAGACGTATCGAGGTGACTTGGACACATTCCCTGTGTCTCATGGATCTTTGTGATGGCACCGGTCTCAAGGTTGCATACCCATATGGCGCCATGTCTCGGACGTGAGAAATAGTGGTTGATGCATTCAACATCCTTTGTCGTCGGAATCGGGTACCCCGTCAGGTCCTGCTCATTATGACATGAGATGATGTGTCGTCCATCGTTGGTGACGTCTTCGATATCCCCCTGCAACTCGTCAGGAATATCATTCACGAACTCCGGCTGGCCGTTCGGCAGGTCAATCTGCCAGAGCTGTCGTCCGGTCCCCCGCCGCGGCCCCTTGCGCTTCGATGGATCATTTCCGCCGCGAAGGAACCATGCGCGGCCGTCCTTCTCGCGGAACTTCAGCGCATAGAATGACTGCGGCAGCAGCTCTATGTCGCCGGTTTCCGGGTCCAGGACAATCCCATGGCCATCCTCGTGCCGGGCCCAGGCGAGCATTCGTCCGTCAGGAAGTTGCCGGAACATCCGGAAATAGCCGAGGCTCGCACCATGCTCGAAATCCGTGAGTTGGCGGATTTCCCGCCCGGTCTTTTCGTCCTTGAAGCTTCGCACCCTGTTAATTACGCGTGGTGTCTTCACCGTTTCTTCGGCAGCACTTGTGGTCATCGTATGTCTCTCGTCTTTCCCAACAAAACACCCTGGATTCCCATGGTCGTGGAGGCAGGAAAACAGGCCCCAACGATCGTTGGGGGACGGACAATCAGGCCGACGGACGGCAAAGTCAACATAGAATCGGACATGCCATTCGCGGGCCGGAAACGACTGGCAGGACTACCGGTTTCCGTCGCGCGAACGGTGCATTCCCGGGCGACTGCCACCGTAGCGCGAGTGAGGCCGGCTTGATCCGTAGGATCCACCACTACGGCCTCCATGCCCGTGTCCCCCGGGACCTCTAGTGTGGTGCTGAGCCTGTGGGGACGGATTGACGTAATAGTCAAAACCCTCCACCTTGCGGCGCTCGATTCTGGCGCCAAGCACCCGTTCGATGCGTCGCACTATCGCCTCATCCTCGGGTGTTATCAGGGTAAACGCATCACCGGTCTTGGCGGCCCGCCCCGTCCTGCCGATCCGGTGCGTGTAGTCATCCTCCGTATGCGGCATGTCGAAGTTGATCACGTGCGATATGCTGGATACGTCTATGCCCCGCGCGGCGAGGTCGGTGGCCACCATGATCCTGAAGTGTCCCCGGCGAAATCCGTCCATGGCCACGGTCCGCTGGCGCTGGGACAGGTTGCCCTGCATGCTCGTGGCCCTATGGCCCGCCCGGTTGAGCTGTTCGGCCAGACGGCTGGCACGATGCTTTGTCCTCGTGAACACCAGGACCGAGTCACGGTCAATCTGCTCGAGTATCGCGAGCAGCAAGCCAGCCTTGAGGTGCTGCGGCACGGGATACAGGGCGTGCGATACCGTCGCCGCGGGCCGAGAATGGGCGACCTGCAGGGTGACAGGATCCCGAATGACTTCGTGCGCCAGTTTGCGGATTTCTACCGGCATCGTTGCCGAACACAGCACCGTCTGGCGGCGAGACGGCAGTGCCTGCAGGATCTGCCGGACATCCGGAAGGAATCCCATGTCGAACATTCGGTCGGCCTCGTCCAGCACAAGATATTCCACGGCGTCCAGCCTGATGGTCCTTTGCCGGACGTGGTCCAGCAGTCGACCCGGACAGGCTATGGCGATTTCCGCACCACGCCGCAGCGCCGAGACTTGTGGACCCATCCCGACGCCGCCGTAGATTGTAACGGCGTGAAGGTTCGTGCCGGCTCCCAGTTCGCCCCCTGCCTGGTATGTTTGTTCGGCCAATTCCCGGGTGGGACATACCACCAGTGCCCGGAGCACGTGCCGTGGGCCCTGCATGAGTCGCTGCAGCAGCGGGAGCATGAATGCGGCTGTCTTGCCGGTTCCCGTCTGCGCCAGGGCGACAACGTCCTTGCCGTGCAGGATAGGCGGTATCGCCTGTTCCTGGATCGGCGTGGGAGTTTCATAACCCATTGCCTGGATGTTCTTAAAGAGTTGCGGATTCAGACCGAATTCATCGAATTGCACCGGATTTCTCCAACTGGCCACCATTACGGCCGTTCAAGAGTCACTTCGTGCAGGATGCTACCGCCAGCCACGAACATTTCGGGACAGTGCGGCGATTCCTGAACAGACTCCTGTTCCTCTCCCCGAGGGTTTGCCGTAACCAGAAGGCATATGCAGGAGCATTATCCCCGGGCGCCGATGAACCAATGGAAGAGCGATTACTGACTACTTCATATACATGATACCGGCCCCTTGCCGCAAGCGCAAGCCAATGTTCGGCAGCATCACTGCGTACGAATCAGGACGCGATACGTCAGTAGCTCATCATTGGATCGTAGCGGTCGCGGCGAACGCCACGGACCTCGGTGATCTTTTCAAAAACAGGTTGTACTGCCGGGTCGCCGGCCAGCACCCGGTCGAGGAATTCCCGCGAGCCGCCATGCCGCAGAACATGCCAGTTGTAGGGGTTCATGTGCATGCTGTCGGCATCCCAGTACCACGTGCCGGCGTAACCGGCGTCAAGCTGCCGTTTGCATGCTGCCGCCTGGCACTTGTGATCAAAAGGGTCCGGCGCAGAGGTGCCTTCTGCATACTGGTAGTGGATAGTGGAGTAGACCTTCGTCTTCCTGCCGTCCCTGAGCTTCTCCCAGAAGGGAGAGCCGGACCCGGCAACGCAGACAGACTCAACATACCCGCGCTCCACGAGCAGCGAAACATCCAATCCCATCCGCAGGTTACGGTCATTATCAAGCTCGGCTATGCACGAGAACACCTTCCCCCGTTCAACGAGCAATGCATGAACACGCCCGATGAAATCAGCCAGTATTTCATGACGGACAGCCAGCATCTCGCGGCTTTCGTTCTCTTCCGGCAATCGCGGGAGGCGACCATGTTTCCTGCGGAACAGGTCGAGCACAGGCTTCTCGCAGATCATCAGCGGAAGGCTGCGGTTGAAAGCGAAACATATACCGTCAGGGCCGTAATCAAGCAGTTCACGGAAGTAGTCAAGCATGTGGTCCTGTACCTTCGGGAATGCGTAACTCATCCGCATGATCTCGTTCCCATTCTCGTCCCGGCACCGCAACCTGGGATTACGCACAAGGAACTTAGAAGTGAACACCCCGTCGAAGGGGAACGGCGCAAAGAAGGCCTCGGGACGGATGTAGAAGTGGATCTCCATCCCCACGTCCCGCGCCGCCGCCACGGCTTCTTTCAGGATATCGCCCCCACCCTTCAGGATACGCTTCGATGTCTGCATGAACTGCCAGTCGCAACGGCGATAGGCATGTGTGGTGGCGAAGGGAGCTGTTGTTCCGACCTTCGTCAGGTGATCGCCCGTCACGTCGGCACCCATCGGATTCCACAGCATCCGGAGGAAATCACTGTCGCGGTAGGGCTGGAACATCTTGGTCACATCCCGCACGTCCTTCATCCCGTCCAGGGCAATCCAGCTGTAGCCGTCATTGGTGGCAATCAGGTTCCGGGCGCTCTTTTTCGGGCTGTGATCCTCGGCCTTGGCACGGATATACCCAAGGAAGCAGTGGGTGTCGTGGTGACCGAAGGCAGACGAGGGAATGGGCTCAATATGCAGTGTCCTGCCTGTCAGGTCGGCAGCGTGCATACGCACCTCCTGCAGGCTCCAGCCGTGCGCTGTGGAGAACTCCCGGAAACACCGCTCCCCGTCAAGCCAGGCTCTGATCCCGTCGCTGCTCCCGAGGGCAAGATAGAGAACGTATGACCCATCAAGATCGAGCCGGATCTGCAGTTCCGGAGCCCCGCTGTTGTGCCCTGTTGCCAACCCGGTGCCGCGAAGGTTCGGCGTGGCGTATTCAACGTCTACCCAGCCCTTCCCCACGCCGGGAGCTGCTTTGAACCCTCCTACCACACGAGCGGGCAGGTCCGTTATGTAGATATCCTGTTTCATCCCATCCTCCTTTTTCAAAGCCGGAACTAAACGGTTGAATACCCCTCACCCTCGCCCTCTCCCCCAAGGGGAGAGGTAATGTCATCACCCGCGACCAGTCAGTTGCGTTCATCGTTCAGTGCCAAGGGTGTTCTCGTCCAATCCGCCTCCTCTCCCCTTGTGGGATAGGATTGAGGTGAGGGGTGTACCTGCATCGCTATGGCTGGGCCATCCGGGCCACGCCTGCCGCGATACTGCAGCTTCATCCCTGTCTTCACGCCTCCGCGGAATGAAACCAGCGGGAAACATCCTGCGCCGTCACCCCGGCAGTCAGCATGGACGCAAAGGAATGCCCGGACTCTATTGCCTTCTTGGCAGCCCCGCCGTGGTCCGTATTGCCGACGAGGATACACCCCACCAGTCGGCCGTCGTGAAAGACATAGTGGCAGTATTCCTTCTCGGAGGCATGATCGAACACCAGGTAACTGCCGTCGGGGGCCTCGAACCTTCCTATGCTCATCATACTCAAGCCAAGCACCTTCAGCGTGTTGGACCGTGGCAGGCCGCCGAAGGCGGTTGGAACACCGGCCGCGTTAAGGCCAGCTATGGTGCCCTGGAACTGCGACGCACCCCACACGCCGTACACAACTCCGTTGTGCTCTGCAACGTCACCGCACGCGTACACATCTGGCGCGGACGTGCGCATGAAATTGTCCACGATGATGCCCTGGTTGCACTCGATCCCCATCTTTCGGGCAAGCACCGTGTTGGGCCTCACGCCCGTGGCCAGTATCACCAGCCCGGCCGGGATCACAGTCCCATCCTGCAGCCTCACACCTTCCACCCGTTCGCTGCCGACAATTTCCAGGGTCCGCGCCTGCTTTAGGAGCCGGATACCGATGCCAGCCAGGTAGCGTTCCAGGTAACCTGCTCCTTCGGCATTGAGCTGTCGTGGCATGAGCCACCCGTGGCTCTCGAGAAGGGTCACCTTCGCACCCCGCCGCGCCAGCGCCCCGGCCGTCTCAAGCCCCAGAATCCCCCCGCCTATGCATACGCAGGCCGTGCCACGGCGGAGCGCGGCAAGAATGGCGTCAGCATCAACGGACGTACGGAGCGAAATGACACCGGACAGCGTATTGCCAGGCATCGGCGGCACAAACGGATGTGACCCCATTGCCAGGATCAGCCGGTCAAAGGAGCGTTTGGTCCCATCGTCGAAGTGTATCGTCTTGTCTGCAAGCGAGCAGGCAGCGACTTCGCGGCCGGACAGGCATTCGATCCTCTTCTGCCGGTACCATGCTTCCGGGTGGATCGGGAGGGCATCCCTGCTGATCTCACCGGCAAGGTAGCGCGTCAGGTTCAGCCGGTAATACGGCTGCCCGGCTTCCCTCGACAGCACCGCTACCCCGGCATCCGGCAGGGCATTGCGGATTGCCTCGGCCGCGGAGACCCCGGCAATACCCGCCCCGACTATGACAAACCGCAAGCCGGTTCCGGAAGCAGCAGGCTTGACGACAGGTTCCTTGAGTGGTTCGAACTTGTCGCGACCTGCGCCGCAGACCGGACAGGTTTCGGGGGCTTCGTTGCCCTCGTGGACATAGTTGCAGTCGCGACACTGCCATCGAGAAGCCGCCGGCACAGCCTTCGCTGTAACCGGCGCCTCATATGGCTCGAACTCGCTGGCAGCGGCCCCGCACACCGGACAGACATCCGGCGCACTTTCACCTTCGTGAATGTAGCCACAGACCGTGCAGCGCCATTGACGTGTGGGGCCCGGCTTCATGCCTTCTTTGCCCAGCAATGGCTGCTTCTCACCTTACTTCGCTGAACTTGGCTGCAGGCGCTCCGCAGATCGGGCACGTCGCAGGCGCCGCACCGAACACCGTATTGCCGCATATCGTGCACAGGAATATCTTCTCGGCCGCCAGGTCCTTGCCGGCCTTCACAGATTCCAGCGCCCTGGTGTAGTGGTCGAAATGGACTTTCTCTGCGGCCATGGCGTTTTTGAAAGACATAACGGCAGGCTTGTTGCCTTCTTTTTCGGCCTCTGCGACAAAGCCGGGATACATGGCGGTGAACTCGTGGTTCTCACCCGCAGCAGCTTCCTGCAGATTGGATACCGTGTCCTTGATGCCGCCCATGACTCTCAGGTGAGCGTGGGCATGCAGGGTTTCGGCAGCAGCAGCAGCCTTGAACAGCTTTGCCACCTGCTTGAAGCCGTCTTCGTCGGCCTTCTTTGCGAATGCCAGATACTTCCGGTTTGCCTGGCTCTCGCCCGCAAACGCCGCCTTCAGGTTGTCCATCGTTGCCATAGCTAGTCTCTCCTATATGTATGTAACAGGGGCCGGATTGTCGCAAACCGGTAACACATGTGCAAGTCTACACCCGATCTGTAGTCCTCGCCGACAGAACGGCTCGCGGGGCCGCTCGCCCTCCAGTCGACATGGTTCGCTATGACCAATCATGGAGGGCGAGCGGCCTCGCGAGCCGTTTTGAGCCACATGGCGACATTCCCCTTCCGGCAACCACGCATTGACCTTCCCGCGCCCCCTGCTACGATGCTGCGCCATTCCAATGAATACGACATCAACGAATCAGAAGAATGACGGCATCCATGGGCTGGTACTGCGAGAGAAGATGACACCTGCCGCCCGCAAGCGGCGGGACATGTATGCGCTGGTCCCGGGCGCCCCGTTTCTGCGCCGCGAGTTCTGGCTCATGTCGGTAACGCTTGACCGTTGGCGTCGCGAGGAAGGCCTGTCCGAACAGGCCGACTTGAACGAACTCTTCATACTCGAACCGCAAGGCCATCATGGGCTTGGCGGGCTGGGCTGGTGCGAGGCGGCTTTTGTCCCGGCATTCGAAACGCGCCAGGTTGAAGACCGCGGCGAGTGGGAAGTCGTACAGGACACCGCAGGGCGCCATGTACTTGTCTTCAAGGGACGGCGGGAAGGCTTCATGCCCGAGTACCTGGACCACCCCGTGAAAGACATGCGGACCTGGACAGAGAACGTGAAGTGGCGCCTGGATCCATCAACAAAGTCGCGCTACGAAGGCATGCCGGACTGGATGAAGGACGTGAAGGCGTCGGCCGGACAGGGGCTCATGATCAGCCAGCAGCTCGTAGGCGGCTACATGTACCTGCGCAGCCTCATCGGGCCGGAAGCGCTGCTGTACATGGTTTACGACGCACCCGAATTGATCCACGACTGCATGGAGACATGGTTCCAGCTGGCAGATGCCGTCATCGCCCGACACCAGGAACATGTGACACTGGATGAGTTCTTTCTCGCCGAGGATATCTGCTACAACCACGGCCTCCTGATCTCGCCCGACATGATGAGGGAATTCCTCTTCCCGTACTACCGCAAGCTCATCGCCAACGTCCGGCGTCGCCAGATTGACCAGTCCCGCCATCTCTACATCCAGGTTGATACTGATGGAAACGCGGAACCGGCCATCGGGATCTACAAAGAGATCGGGATGGATGTCATGTCGCCCTTCGAGGTGGCATCGGGCTGTGACGTGGTTGAAATCGGCCACCGCTATCCGGAACTCGTCATGTCTGGCGGCATGGACAAGCGTGTCCTGGCGCAGGGCAAGCCCGCAATAGATCGCATGGTCGAACGTATTCTCCCCGCCATGCGCAAGCGGGGCGGTTTCACCCCGACCATAGACCACGGCGTCCCGCCTGAAACTCCGCTGGAAAACTACCTGCACTACCGCCGGCGATGTGTCGAACTTGGCGGTTAGAGGGACACCCGGAGATACTTCGCCGCATGTATACGAACGACGGACCTGAACACGGTCGGCGCACGGCTTTCGCGACGCTGATCATCATTCTTGTCGCGCTCACGAACTTCCGCGCCATCCTCCCGATCTTTCGTGACCACCTGATGCAATACCTTGCGATCAACGATCGCGGCTTCGGGTTCATGTTCAGCATCCCGCAGTTCCTCACCCCGATACCGTTGCTCCTCGTGGGCTGGCTGATTGCGCGGTTGGGAGCGCAGAGAGTCCTGACGCGCAGTTTCATACTGTTCGGGCTTGGCATGGGTGGAGTTGCATTTTGCGGGGCGAGCTGGCAGGGCCTGTCCGGCGCGCTTGCCATAACGACCGTCGCCTGCGTACTGCTGGAAGTGTCATCCAACTGTGTGCTTGTCGAGTTGTTTCCGGGCGGTCGACGCCGCGTGC
>Ga0172375_10007808_pt1 | contig 14573 bp, 14 predicted proteins | sample LakKiv1m_FD_114537 | JGI IMG/M metagenome (GOLD analysis project Ga0172375, IMG submission 114537) | Freshwater microbial communities from Kabuno Bay, South-Kivu, Congo - kab_092012_11.1m | ecosystem: Environmental > Aquatic > Freshwater > Lake | place: Democratic Republic of the Congo... | reverse complement strand
GGGGTGTCGGTAAGGAACGTGTCACCGGCCGCCATCCAGGCGGGCCACTGGTGAGCGCTCATCCGCCCGTTGCGACTCGGACGCGCTCGAGGGCGCGGTAGATCGTCGGGCGGGAGACGGTGAACAGTTCCGCGAGGTCGGCGATGGTGTAGTCGCCGGTGGCGTGCATGCGGGCCAGCTCGCGCTGCTGGCGGGTGCTGAGTTTCGGGGCGCGTCCCTTGAGTCGGCCTTTGGCGCGGGCGACGGCCATGCCTTCGCGGGTGCGCATCCGCAGGAGGTCGACCTCGAACTCGGCGAACGTGGCCAGGATGTTGAAGAACATCTTGCCCATCGGGTCGGTCGGGTCGTAGACACTGCCGCCGAGGGAGAGGGCAATGCCGCGGGCGGCGAGGTCGTCTCCGATGGCGCGGGCGTCGGGCACCGAGCGGGCGAGGCGGTCGAGCTTCGGGACGACCAGGGTGTCGCCGGCGCGGACTGCGGCGAGTGCTTGGTCGAGTCCGGGTCGTGCACGGGTGGTGCCGGTCAGCCCGTGGTCGAGGTAGAGACGGTCGTCGGTGACGCCGAGCTCGTGCAGCGCGTCGCGTTGGGCGGTGAGGTCTTGCTCGTCGGTGGAACAGCGCGCGTAGCCCACGAGAGTCCCGGTCACGATCGGAGTGTAACGGATAGGCCGGGGTCACCGGACAGATCAGCGTACGGGCCTACTGAGACAAGTCTTCCGCAGGTGGCCGCGGTCCGCGAGCCGTGATCGGGAGTGTCCGGTGAGGGGTCCTCATACGGACGTGCGGCAAGGGCTGGGTGATCGTGCTGGCAAGGCGCTCCGGGGCCGTGGGTGGGATCGCCCAGAGACGCGGTCGAGTCGCCGCCGAGCGGGACCCGACAGTTGCGACCGCAACGGACGTCACAGTGGGGCCACCGGGATTCGAGGGCGAGTCGGTTCGCCCGCGGCCGGCCCCTCGCTGTCGTCGTCTCGGCGGTCGAGTTCGGTATGAGCAGGTGGAGGGGCGAGGTGTTCGCGGGGGGCGCCGGATGCGGCGCTCGACGGCGTGAGTGGCGGTGATGGTCAGGGAGACGAGGGTGCCGGCGAGTGCCCAACCGGCGAGGACGTCGCTGGGGTAGTGCACTGCGAGGGTCACTCGGGACACGCCGATCGCCGCGGCGAAGACGACGACCGTGGCGATGAGTAGTCCGCGGCTGCGACCGGGGAGATGCGGGGCGATGAGGAGGATGGTCAGGGTCGCGAGCGCTGCTGCGTTGGTGGCGTGGCCGGAGGGGAACCCGATGGCGGTGTCGGTGGGCACCAGCCCGCCGTCGGGGCGGGGGCGGGCCACGCTGATGCGCAACAGCGCCCAGCAGCTGAACACCGTGGCCATCGCGACCAGGAGTGCGGCGGCGTCGCGGCGGCGACGACGCCAGGCCAGTATCGCGGCGCCGGCGACACCGACGACGCTGAGCAGAGGTCCGGCGCCGAACCAGGTCACCACCGACCAGAACGAGGCTCCGAGGCCGATGGTCTCGGCCCAGCTGGTGAGCGCGGTGGTGACGGTCTGATCGCCGGGAAGCGGCGGGTAGCGATCCGAGGCGACCAGCACGGTCAACACGACGAGCACCACGGCGGACGCTACTGCGGTCACCGTGCGCGCGGTCGGTCGGTGGCGTGGGGGCTGGCTCATCTGCTCCACGATGCCCGAGAGCCGAATATTGGGGCTTCGTCGAATCCGCTGCCGAGATCCTTCATCGTCGCTGTCACGTCGGCCGGTCGCGGTAGCGGATCCGCAGTTGATCGAGCGCGTGGCGTTGGGTCAAAGCGATGAGGTGGGCCTCGACTCGTGCAGTGGCTGTGAGCTCGGCATGAACCTCGCGGACGAGGGCGGCGACGACGGTGGGGTCAGCGTGCGGGAACCGGCTGGTCAGGGAATCGATGAGGGTGGCCAGTGCGCGCTCGGGCTGGTGCAGCGGCGCGGGTGAGGTGCTGGACAAGGTTTGACTCCGGGTGTGCTCGGGAACCGACATCGCAGGACGATATTGTGGTTCGACACGGCGTGAGACGAGGACCGAGATCGTGGCTGGGACATGAAGTTCCGGTTAACCACTCAGGAACACGCAGTGCTCGTGGCGAGGTGAGTAGTGCCCGCGGGACGGCCTGAGGCATCACGACCGGCAGTCGCAGCGCTGGGCCCACGCGATGACTCCGTTCGGAAGGGACTCGTCACCGATGACCGACGCGCACGATCACCCGCGGTCAGGATGGCTGTTGGCTGGCAGCGCCCCCCACGCTGTGATTCTCATCCGGATCGTGGTCGGCGGGATCTTCTTGTCTGAGGGCATCCAGAAGTTCCTGTTCCCCGACCGGTTGGGTCCCGGCCGGTTCGCTGAGGAGACCCCGCTTCCGGTGCCGGAGGTCTTCGCTTACCTCAGTGCGACGTTCGAGATCGCCTGTGGGGCGTTGCTGCTGCTCGGGTTGTTCACGCGGCTGGCCGCGATCCCGATGATTGTCAACATGGTCGGTGCCGAGGTCTTCACCAAGTTTCCGATCCTGGCCCAGGACGGGGTCTGGGCCTACCTGCATGAAGCCCGCAACGAACTTGGGCAGCTGTTCGGCTCGTTGTTCCTGCTGGCTGTGGGTGCAGGAGCCTGGTCGCTGGATGCGATGCTGGCCCGTCGACGCATCCCCACGGCCGGGCTCAGTCACTCGGGCGCGGCACGCTCCTGAGCACGCGACTCCCCCCGATTTCTGCTGAGGCGATATCGTGTGTCGATATGGATTTGGTGCGGGAACTGCTGCGGGGCGCGGTGCCGGTGCACGTCCTGCACCACGCCGCCGAGCAGGAGGTCTACGGGGCCTGGATGGCCGCGGAACTGGCCCGGCACGGCTACTCGATCTCCCCGGGCACGCTGTATCCGCTGCTGCACCGCCTGCAGGACGCAGGACTACTGACCTCGACCGAACGAGTCGTGGACGGCCGCGTCCGCCGCGTCTACACCACCACCGCCGCCGGCGGAGAAGAACTGGCCCGGTTGCGCGCAGTGGTCACCGAACTCGCCGGCGAAGTGCTGCCCACCCACTCCGACACCGAGCGATCTGTCTCGACGCACACCCGCGACTGCCGCGAGTAGACCGTGGCCGGCGCGGCACCGACACGGTGCAGGTCGACGCACCACGCTAGTATCGCAGCGCGATATCGGGCGCCGATCGTCGGGTGCTCGGCCAATGTTTTTGCAGGTGTGGGAGGCAACGTGACACTGGGCTCATCGGCGCCGGGATTGTCCCGACGGCTGGGCACGACCGACGCGGTGGTCATCGGTCTCGGGTCGATGCTCGGAGCCGGAGTGTTCGCCGTGTTCGGGCCTGCGACCGCGGTAGCCGGGTCCGGGATGCTGGTCGGGCTGGTGATCGCGGCGGTGATCGCCTACTGCAACGCGACCGCGTCCGCGCAGCTGGCCGCGTTCTACCCGACCTCGGGCGGCACCTACATCTACGGGCGGCAGCGGCTCGGGCACTGGTGGGGGTTCACCGCCGGGTGGGGCTTCGTGATCGGCAAGACCGCGTCGTGCGCGGCGATGGCGCTGACCTTCGCCTCCTACACCGTCCCTGGCCCAGTGTGGGCTCAACGGCTGGTCGCCGTCGCCGCGGTACTGGCACTGGCCGCCTTGAACTACCGCGGGGTGAGCAAGACCGCGATGCTCACCCGAATCCTGGTCGGGCTCACCCTGCTCGCGCTGGCCGTGGTCGTGATCGGCATCGCCGTCGGCGATACCGGCGACACCGCCGGTCTCGCCGGTATCGGCGGTTGGGCCGCCCTGAGCGACGGCGGTGTGTACGGCACCCTGCAGGCGGCCGGGCTGCTGTTCTTCGCCTTCGCCGGCTACGCCCGCATCGCCACCATGGGTGAGGAAGTGCGCGACCCGCAGCGCACCATCCCGCGTGCCATCATCACCGCGCTCGCCATCGCCGTCACGATCTACCTCCTCATCGGCGCCGCCGCGCTGCTGGCCGCCGGCCCGGACCGACTCGCCGGCGCTACCGCGCCACTGTCCGAGGCCGTGCAGGCCGCCGGCGTCGGCGGGCTCGAACCGGTGGTGCGCATCGGCGGTGCGATAGCCAGCCTGGGTGCGTTGCTGGCACTGATCGCCGGCGTCGGGCGCACCAGCCTGGCCATGGCCCGCCACCGCGACCTCCCCGGCTGGCTGGCCGCCGTACACCCCCACTTCCAGGTCCCCCACCACGCCGACATTGCTGTGGCTGTGGGGATCGCGGCCCTGGTGCTCACCCTGGACCTTCGCAGCATGATCGGGTTCTCCTCGTTCGGGGTGCTGGTCTACTACGCCATCGCCAACGCCTCCGCATTCACCCAGCCCACCGACCAGCGCCGCTGGCCGCGGTGGCTCAACCTCCTCGGCGTCACCGGCTGCCTGGTCCTCGTCGCCACGCTGCCCTGGCAGGCGGCCGTGGCCGGGCTGGTCATGTTCGCCATCGGCCTCGCCGGGCGGTGGCTCGTCCTCCGCCGCCGCACCCACCGTGCAGCAACATCCCCCACGCGCCGATAGCCCCACCTCGCGCAGTCGCCGAGACCCGGTCCGGGCTCGCGAGCGTCACCGCTGGTCAACGCTGCCAGGCGCGCTCGTTCCCGGCCTCGTAGTCCTGCAGAGCCTTGCCGAGACCCAAACACACCTCCGCGACGGTCTCGAACAATGCCTGTGCCTTCGGTTCGTCGAGCTTGCCGACATCCTCGCGAGCATGGTCCGCGACATCGGTGAGCATCCCGCGCAACTTCATCGTGTGATGGCGGGGATCGCTTTCCGGATACTGCTGCCTGTCCGCGTTCATCAAATGCCTCCTGAGCGAGGTGGTCGCGTGACTGTGCTACCCGGGTCGTCTTGCCGATATCGCGCGCCGATAAACGGACTGAGCAGACGTGTCTCAGCGACCGTCGTCGCTCAGGGCATAGCTGCCCGCGGCTCGCTGTGCCACAACGGAATCTCTACTGAGACGGCAGCGTCGTGCGGCTGGGTCCGGAACCGGCCACGCACGCCCGAGCGGGTTTCCCTGCAGCAGCTCCCGGGAACATTAATTCATCCACGACCTGACTCAGCCTTACGATGATGCGCCGAGGGTGAGCCGGCTGCTCATGTTGAGTTTGAACTCGCCGTGCATCGTTACGTGTGTCCACGTCAGCGGGGTCAGCCCGCGGTAGTCCTCCGGGCCGAGCCGGGCGGCCCAGGCGGGGTCGTCGAGCACGTCTTGGATCATCAGGGTGTTGATGAAGACCATCGCGGCCTGGAGCAAATGAAGGCACAGCACGCCGAGCTCGGCTTCGTCGCGGCGGTTGGTGGCGATGTCGCCGGCCTTGCCGTAGTGGATCTGGACGTTCGCCCCGTTCCAGGCTTCGGCCACGTTCAGCCCGGCGTTGACCTCCCGCTGCTCGGCCCGAGAGCGCAGATACCGGCACAAGAAGATGGTGCGCTGGGCGCGGCCGACCTCGAGCAGCGCCTGATACGTCGGATGCGTGGCCGCGCGGGTGAACCGGCGCAGGATCGCCTCGGTGGCCGCGGTCCGGTTGCTGATCGCGGTGGCGTAGCGGATCAGCTGGTCGTACTGCTGGGAGATCAACTCCCAGCGAATCGGGCCGCGCCCGGACAGCACCGGCACCAGCTGCGGGATCTGGGACCGGAATTCCGGGGACGGCAGGTAGAGCTTGGTGTGGTTGATCCGCTTGAGGCGGGGTTTGAGCTCGAACCCGAGCAGCCTGGTGAGCCCGAACCCGATCTCGGACTGGCCGTGCGAGTCGACGTAGTTCGCCGTCACGTCGAGCTCGGTGCGGTGGTGCATCGCCCCTTCGATCATCGCGGCGACCTCGGAGGCGGTGCACGAGATCAGCTGGGAGTGGATGGCCACCGACTTGGTGTCCACGTGCCAGTAGATCAGCACGCCGCGGCCGCCGTAGCGGACGTGGTACTGGGTGAACAGGTTCTGGTCGAACGCCCCGAAGTGCGTCGAATCGCTGGCCACCGCGCCGGTACCGGCGCCCCATACGAGCTCGCGGCGGGCCGCGAACGTGGCATCGGCGATCGCCGCGGCCAGGGACCGCGCGCCGTCGACGGTGAGGTAGCGGCTGCGCACGTAGCGCAGCTCGTCCTCGGTGTGCCCGTGCTCGCCGGCCGCGACTGCACGCAACCCCAGATTGGTGCCGTACCCGAAGATGCACAAGATCAGCCGCTCGGCGAGCTCGCGGCGATCCACGCCGGTACGGGAACCGGCCGGGGCGAAGTGCTCGACCAGCCCCACCCGCAGCGCGGTCTCGGTGAGCATGTCCAGCAGCGGCACCATCCCCCACCGGCTGCGCATCTCGTCCTTCAGGGCGCGGAGGTTCCGCGGCTCCGGGACGGGCTCGAGCGGGGACAGGGTGATCCGGCCGCGGCCGCGCGGGTCGATCGACAGCCACGGCAGTTCGGGTAGCGCGTCGTGCAGGTCTTTCAGGGCGTGGCTCATCTCGTCGCGTAGCGGCTCGACGAACTCGCCCGGCTCGTGTGGGGTGCCGAGCTCGCGGTAGTAGTGCTCGCGGCGGTCGTCGAAGTCGTGGGGCAGGTCGTGGTCGGGATTGCGCCACCGATCGGCGCCCTCGACCCAGATCTCCTTGCAACGCAGCTGCTCGCGCAGCGCCCGGAACAGGCACAGCTCGTAGACCGTGCGCAGCACCCGCGACGAGCCGGAATCACCGCGATAGGCCAGCTCGACCCAGTCGCCGGCCACGATCCCGATCAGGGGCACGGTCTCCCCGGCCGGGAAGGCCTGCAGCTTGGACTCGGCGTGGCGCAACACCAGCGCGATCCCGTCCAGGATCGGAGCGTGGGAGGTGTTCGACGACCGGAACCGCAGCGCGCGCAGCAGCTTCACCATCCCGGCCCGGTAATGGTGCGAGTAGGAGGCACGCAGCTTGACCTGCACGTTGCGGCGGAACTCAGTAGCGGCGCGGGCCTCGGCGACCACCTGGCGCAGCACGTCCTCGCCGCCGGCGACCGGGAACACCACCTCGCGCACCGCGGCGTCGGGCCGGTCCAAGCTGGCCTCGGCCAACCGGGTCAGCAGGCCCTGCTTGTTCCGCACCCGGGCGAACGAGGCCACCATCTCCTCGGTCACCTTCTTGTCGGCTCGTGCTCCGATGGCGTGCACGGTGGAGATCAGCAGCTCGACCAGGGTGTCGGTGATCTCGCGTTGGCGCTGGGCCAGCAGCGCCGCCAGCAGCACCCACCGGGTCCGCGCGCCCAGCTCGCGCAAGTGGCTCGGGGCCTGCACCGCGGCCCGTACCCGCCAGGCCGACACGATCCGTACGGCGATGTCGTCGACCAACCCGGCCGGGAGCTCGATGGCGCGGATGGTCTCCAGCTTGGAGATCTCATCAAGCATCGTGTTCAGGCTCAACCGGCCCGGGTCGGACTTCACCCACGCCAGCACCTGCCCCGACGCCGCGGTCCCGCTGCCGGTGGTGACGTCCTCGTTCTCGGGTTCGTCTGAGACACCGATGACCAGGGCGTTGAGGCGTTCACGGACCCCGACCGGTAACCGGGCCGCCACTCGTTCGAACAGGATCCGTTCGCCGCGATCTCGAGCCGAGGCCACCATCCGATCCAGCCGGCCGGGTGTCGGTGGCTCCACCCCGCACCGGCGCAGCCAGCCCAGCAGCTCGGCGCGGACCTGATCGGGTCGCTGCTCCGCGGTCGTGACCTCGGCGACCGCCCAATCCACCGCGGCTTCTTGGTCAGTGACCGTGCACTCGCGGAAGCCGAGCAGCTCGCGCAGCTCGGCCCGATGGCGCTCCGCGGTCCGCCCAGACCAGTCGAACGAGGCCAGCTCGGCAGCGTCGACACCCAGTTGGCGGGCGACGAACCCGACCGCCTCGTCCGGCAACTCCCGCGTGTCCCGGGGGAACCGGCCGTGCTGGGCGCAGAACTTCCACACCAGCGCGAACGCCAGCCCGGACGGGCCCCGCTTGCCCCGGCAGCGCTCCAGCTCGTCACCGACCAGCGTCCAGCGCAGGATCAGCTCGTCGTGATCCAGCCGCCGTGGCACCGCGCCAAGCTACCCGAACGGGTGAACGTCTTCACTGGCGGCCCTTCCCGAGTGGCGGCCGGTGACACGTTCCTTACCGACGCCCCTGGACCTGTCGGTGCAGGCCGGGGAGGTGCACGGGTTCCTCGGGCCCAACGGTGCCGGCAAGTCGACCACGCTGCGGATCCTGTTGGGTCTGCTGCGGGCCGACGCGGGCCGGGTACGGCTGCTCGGTGGTGACCCGTGGACCGACGCGGTCGCGCTGCACCGCCGGCTGGCCTACGTGCCCGGGGATGTCGCGCTGTGGCCCGGCCTGACCGGTGGTGAGGTGATCGACCTGCTCACCCGGCTTCGCGGCGGCGCCGACCCGCGCCGTCGGGCCGAGCTCGTCGAGCGGTTCGCGTTGAACCCGCGGGTCAGGACCCGGGCCTACTCGACCGGGAACCGGCAGAAGGTCGCGCTGATCGCAGCGCTGGCCGTGCCGGCCGAGCTGCTGATCCTCGACGAGCCGACCTCGGGCCTGGACCCGTTGATGGAGGCCACCTTCCAGCAGGTGGTCGCCGAACGTATCCGGGACGGGGCGACGGTGCTGCTGTCGAGCCACATCCTCTCCGAGGTCGAGGCGCTCGCCGGTCGGGTCTCGATCGTGCGCGCCGGACGGGTGATCGAGACCGGAACCCTTGCCGAGCTGCGGCACCTGACCCGCACGACGGTGGCCGTCGAGCTCCGCGACGGCACCGACCGGCTCGCGGAGCTTCCCGGTGTGCACGATCTGCTGATCGATGGCGCCCGGGTCCGCTTTCAGGTCGAGCCCGACCGGCTCGACGAGGTGTTCGGCGAACTCGCCCGGCGGGGGATGCGGTCGGTGACCGCGACGCCCCCGACTCTGGAGGAGGTGTTCCTGCGGCACTACCGCACCAGCGGGACCCGCGAGACGAGCGTCTCCGCTGCCCGGGTGCGGTCATGACCGCCGCGGTGACAGCCCGGCGCGAGGTCGGGGCAGGGCTGGGGTCGATGGTCCGGCTCGTCGGGCGTCGCGACCGGATCGGGATCGCGGCCTGGATCGCGCTGGCGGTGAGCCTCCCGCTGGCCTCCGCGGCTGCCCTGCCCGCTCTGGTCCCGACCGAAGGCGAACAGGTCGCGTTCGCGACCGAACTCGCGCGCGACCCGCTCACCACGGCCCTGCTCGGGCCCGTCTACGGCACGAGTATCGAGGCCCTGATCGCGATGCGGTCCGGGATGCAAAGCGTGTTCGCGGTCGGGATCGGATCGCTGGTTCTGGTCCTGCGGCACACCCGCGCGGCCGAGCAGGACGGTCACGCCGAGCTGTTGGATGCCGCACCGGTGGGTCGGCACGTCCGGCTCGCGGCGGCGTTGCTGGTGACGGCCGTGGCCAATCTGGCGATCGCCGCGCTCACCGTCGTGACGCTGGTGTCCCTGTTCGGCCATCCGCTGGCCGGGTCGGCGGTGCTGGCGCTGTCCGCCGCCGGGTTCGGCCTGGTCACCGCCGCGGTCGCCGCGGTCGCCGCCCAGATCGCGCAGACCGTGACCGGGGCCCGCACGATCGGATTCGGGCTGCTGGCCGCAGCGTTCGCGGTGCGTCTTGTCGGCGACGTCGCGGGCGTCGACGCGTTGTCCTGGGCCTCCCCGGTCGGGTGGGTTCGGCTGACCCGCGCCTTCACCGGCGACCAATGGTGGGTGCTGGCGCTGTTCCCTGCCGCCGCCGCTGCGCTGACCGTGCTCGCCGTGCGTCTCGCGGGCGGGCGGGACCTCGGCGCGGGGCTGCTCCCCGCACGGCCGGGCCCGGCCGAAGGTGCGCCCCGGTTGTCCACGGCGGTCGGGCTGTTCGTGCAGCTGCGGCTGCCTGGCCTGATCGCGACCACGGTCGCCGTGGGCGCCGCATGTGTCGGTATCGGCTACGCGTCGAGCACCCTCGACGGACTGCTCGACGACAGCCCGATGATCACGAGCCGGCTCGCGCCGCTGGCCGGCTCCACACTCGGTGAGGCGTTCGTGGCGATCTGCCTCTACCTCGCCGGGCTCGGCGTGGCCTGCTACGTGGTAGCGACCGTACTGACACTGCGTCGCGACGAAACCGGCCGCCAGGCCGAGCTGCTGCTGGCGACACCGACGTCGCGGGGGAGCTGGATCGCGGGGCCGCTACTCATCGCGCTCATCGCGCCGGTGGTGTTGCTGTCGGTCGCGGGACTCGCCGCCGCTGCCGGGTTCACCGCCGGCAGCGCACGCACCGACCGGTTCGGTGCCCAGATGGGCGCCGCGATGGCCCAGGTCCCGGTGAACTGGATCGTCGCTGGCGGTGTCGTCGTGCTGGTCGGCTACCTCCCACGCATCGCCGTCGCCGTGGCCTGGGGCGCCCTCGCTGCCGCCGTCATCGATCTCGGTCTGTGGGAGCTGGAGGTACTACCCCGCCCGCTGTACGACCCGTTCTCCTACACCCACCCCGCAGTTGACTACGGCCCCGGCACGCTCGTAGCCATGAGCCTGATCGGCGTGGGGCTCATCGCGCTGGGCGCCCACCGTGTCCAGCGCCGCGACCTGGGCTGACTGGCACAGCGCAAGCGGATCCCTCACCGGGCACGGGTCCAGATCATTTCGTGGCTGGTTGGCTCGGCGAGCGTTACGATGTGATCATCGCGCGGTGGAGATGGTGCCCGGCGACTTCCAGTTGACTATGGACGAGCTGCGTGTTGTCGCTCGATACGTTGTGGAGAGCGCCGAGCCGGTGCTGCCGCTGTTCGAGGACGTGCACCCTGGCGATCACCGTCCACGCGCCGCTATCGAAGCCGCTTGGACCTTCGTGAGTGGTGCGAGACGAACCCGGTTGCAGCGCGTCACGTCCCTGGACGCACATCGCGCGGCGAGACAAGCAGCGACGGAGGCTGCGAAACTTGCCGCGCGATCCGCCGGGGACGCTGCATCTGCGGCGTACCTTCATCCGATCGCGAAGGCGCACCAGGTGGGGCACATCCTGCGTGCGGCCGCGAGTGCAGCCCGCATCAGTGAACTGCAAGCAGTTGACGACCCGGACGCGGGTGCACGGGCCGTCGGAGAAGCCCGGTACCGGGCCACGCCGATCCTGATCGATGTGCTCTCCCGCTATCCACTCGCCCCGGCCGCAAGGGGCCGCGTCGCGGAGTTGATGTCCATGTTGGACACGGCGCTGCGAGCGACCCGGTAGCCGATCGGCTCAGGGGGTCTTCTCGCACGGCCGGTCGAGTACCTGATGCCGTAGCGGGTGTCTGGGCGCCGTCGTTCGAGGTCAACGCAGGGCAGCGGACTCGGCTCGGGCATCGGGGCCGGTGCCGGGCGCCGCGGGGCAGGACCCTCGTTGGCTTCGTGCCCGGTGAGTGGTGGCGCTGCGCCCCTGTCGATCGTCTTCAGGTGGCCTGTGTCGATCGGCGCTGAGTAGGTTCCGTTCGACAGAGGCGACGCCGGCGCCGGCCCGGTCACGGTGGCGGCGTGCAGAGATTGAACATCCCGGATGTGCCCGATGCCAGCGCAGTCTGGCTGCGTGACCTGCTTGCGCCGTTTGCCGCGGCACCCCTCGAGACAGGTGCGGTGCTGGCGGTGGTCGGTGAGGTGGCCCTGATCGTCATCGCGGTGGTGTGGGTGCGTTTGTGGCTCCTCGCGCGGGCTGCGTCACCGCGAACCTTGGCGGCGGTGGCCGGGGTGCCGGTCGCGGCGGCGCTGGCCTGGCCGGTCGGTGAGGCGGCGAAGTCGGTCCTGCGGGTGGACCGGCCGTGTCGGCTGCTGGACGGGTTACCCGCCTGGGTCGAGTGCCCGCCGGCCGGGGACTGGTCGTTCCCGAGCAATCACGCTGCTGTCGCGGGTGCGCTCGCCGTCACGGTCGTGGTGGCCGTACGGCACCTGCGCAAGCCGATCGTCGCGATCCTCTCGATGCTTGCTGCTGGAGTGGCGGCCGCTAGCCGGGTGCTGGCCGGGGCGCACTTCCCGCACGATGTCGTGGTGGGGCTGCTGCTAGGTGGCATCGTGGCGGTCGTGTCGATGCAGATGACCCGTCGCCCGATGGAATCAGCGGTCGCGGCCGCACGCTCGAAAGGCAGGGTCTCCCTTCTGGTCGGCGGTGCGCGGGGCGCTACATATGAGCGGTGAGCCGGCCCGGGCGGGCCGGGTGATCGACGCGGGTGTGATCAGTGCGGCTGGGTTGTGGCTCCTCGCGTGGTTGGTCGGCCACGACGGGCAGAGCCTGCTCGCTGCTCTGGCTCCGGCACCGTTCGTGCTGGTCATGGGCGGGATCGCCGGATGGCGGGGGCGGGGGCTGGTGGTGGCCGTCGCGCCGGTGGCGGGCGCGTTGCTCGCGCTTGTCGCGACCGCCGGGGCGGACACGGCGCTGGCCGCGGGGATAGGGCTGGCGCTGCTGCTGTACGGGCCGTGGTGGCTGGGTCGCCATCTGCGCGCCCGCTCGGACCTGGCCACTGCGGGCTGGCGGGCGGCGACCGACTGGGAGCGTCGAGCCGGGGAGGCAGAGAAGGACGCGCGGCGCCACGAGAGGACCCGGCTGGCCGGCGAGATGCACGATCTCGTGGGCCACGACCTCGCCAGGGCAGCGCTCGGGCTGGGCGGACTGGAGCTGGGACGCGGCCTGGACCCCAGCACTCGGGAGGCCGTCGCGCGTGCGCGTCGCAGCGTGACCTCGGCCGCGGAGCACCTTGCCCACGCGGTGTCCGCGCTGTCGATGGATCGCCTGCCCGACCCCGCTGCTGGGGAGGCGGGGATCGAAATCGCGGAGATCGTGGATGGGATCCGCTCGGCCGGTGCGCGGGTCGTTCTCACACCGGTGAAGCCCGCTCAGGTGCTGGCGGGCACGAACCCGGCCGTCCGCGCCGTCGTTGTGGGCGTGGTGCGGGAGGGCCTGACCAACGCGGTCAAGCACTCGCCGGGCGCCTCGGTCGAAATCTCGTTCGCCGCCGCCGGTTCGGGCGGGCTGCACGTCGTCGTGCGCACCCACGACGCCCCGATCACCGAGCACGCACCGGGATCCGGCCGCGGGCTCATGACCCTGTCGGACGCGGTACGAGCGATCGGCGGCACCGTGGAGCACGGCCGGATCGGTGCCGATCACCTCCTGTCCGTGCTCCTGCTGCCGGATAGAGCCCGGGGCGACACGGCGCAGGACACGGTCGCGGCGGCGCGGGCGCGCGCCTCGTCCGGCGTGTCGCAGACACGCCGGACGGTGCTGTGGGGCACTGCCGCGCTGCTCACCGGGGCTGCGCTGGCGGCCGTCGGGTACCGGACCGTGGACGCGGCCACCTCCGTGCTTCCGGTCGCGGGCTTCGAAGCGCTGCGCCCCGGCGTGGCACGTGCGGAGGTGGAGCTGCCGTGGCGCACCCGCACCGACGCCACGGACATCACACCGCCACCGGGAACCCGGTGCGAGCACTACAGCGTGACCACGGCGCCGTTCGGCCCGGGCTCCTCGGACCTGTACCGACTGTGCTGGAGCGATGGCATCCTTGCGCGCAAGGACCTGATCACCAGGTCCGGCCTGACCTCGGGCAGCATCGGCACGTGATCCGCGTGCTGCTCGCCGACGACGAGGCCGTCGTCCGGGTCGGGGTGCGCACCGTGCTGGCCAACGACCCGAACCTCGACGTCGTCGCCGAAGCCGAGCACGGGCGTGCCGCGGTCGACCTGGCGCTGGCGCACCGGCCCGACGTCGCGGTGCTCGACGTGCGGATGCCGGTCCTGGACGGCCTCGACGCCGCGGCGGAGATCGTTCGCCTCGGGCTGGGCTGCGCGATCCTGGTACTGACCACCTTCGCCGACGATGACTACCTCGTGCGCGCCCTCGCCGAGGGCGCGAGCGGGTTCGTGCTCAAGACCGGCGACCCGCGCGAGATCATCGACGGGGTCCACGCCGTCGCCGGCGGCGGTGCGTACCTGTCCCCGCGCATGGCCCGACGCGTCATCGATCTCTACGCCCGCGACCGGCCGGTCACCGCTCGGGCGGCGGTCGACGCGCTGACCCCTCGCGAGCGCACGGTGCTCGGGCTGCTCGGCACCGGGGCGTCCAACGCCGAGATCGGGCGCGCTCTGCACCTGGTCGAGGGCACAGTGAAGGCGCACGTCAGCGCGATTCTGGACCGCCTGGGCGTGCGCAACCGTGTACAGGCCGCGATCATCGCCCACGAACACGGCCTGATCCCGACAGCCGGCCAGCTTCGACCGCACGATGGCTGTGGATCAGGTTGCGGAGCGGTCGAGACCCAATGAACGGTGTCGCCGTAGCCAACGCAGCATGACTCCGCCGCGCAGACGACCCCGCCGCCATGTGGCGAGCCCTCGCCGAAGACCCCAACGTCCCCAGCACCACGATCCGCTCCCCCGACGGCCAGACGGACTGGAGCCAGCAGCACATGACACGCCCGGCGATGCTGCACGCCGCCGAACCCGACCCGCTCCGCGCCGCCATCGCCACCCTCGTCCACGCCGCCACCGGCGTCGGCTACGACCGGAGGGGTCTGCTGCTGACAGCCGCCCACCAGGT
>Ga0172375_10007803_pt1 | contig 14579 bp, 14 predicted proteins | sample LakKiv1m_FD_114537 | JGI IMG/M metagenome (GOLD analysis project Ga0172375, IMG submission 114537) | Freshwater microbial communities from Kabuno Bay, South-Kivu, Congo - kab_092012_11.1m | ecosystem: Environmental > Aquatic > Freshwater > Lake | place: Democratic Republic of the Congo... | reverse complement strand
TTTTGATTTTGCTTTTTCCTCCAGCAGCCGTCCGAGCAGGATAAAAGTTACAATAACTGCAGCAGCTTCAAAGTAGACATGACCGCTGAGGCCTTCTTTATGGAATATGTGAGGAAAGAAAGTAACAACAGTACTGTAAATGAATGCAATTCCGGTGCTCAGGGCAACAAGGGTATCCATATTTGCAGAACCATGTTTCAGTTGTTTTAAGGCGCCGGCCGGAAATTGTCTGCCGAACCAGAAAACCACGGGCGCTGCCAATACCATCATAATGTAATTTGCATAAGGTATATCCATGAACACCATTGCAATTATTACAAGAGGGATGCTGAGGGAGACGGCCCCGATAGTATTTATCACGATCTTCTTAAGCAGGTTCTTCTGAGCTTCTTCCTTAAGATCCATGCTGTTGGCTTCATCTATTAGCAGGTCGTACCCTATTGACCGGACAGCTTCTTTCAGTCCCGATGGCGATATGTCTTCGGGAGTGAACTCCACATGAATTGATGTGTCAGCGAAATTGACATCAGCCGTACTGACACCCGGCAGGGATTTTACATAAGCCTCAGTTCTTGCTGCACAGGATGCACAGTGCATTCCTGTTACAGGGTAAATCTTCGATATTTTGACTTTTTCCGCCATAGGAAATGCTGAATTGAAGAGAAAGGCATAAAGCTAAACCTATTCCAAAAATTTATTTCTCTATACCTTTATACCTAAACATATGAACAGGAAAATGGTTGGGTTACGGTCAAAAAGATTTAGATTTGTGGTATAGGATCTGATTATCAATTAAAAATCAATCGATATGAAATGGCAGGGCAGACAGGGTAGCGGAAATGTAGAGGACCGCAGAGGAATGTCGACAGGTAAAATGGCTATAGGTGGCGGCATAGGAACTATCGTAATTGTTCTGGTAGTCTTATTGCTTGGTGGCGATCCCTCTTCTGTTCTCGACACAATGCAGACTCCGGTCGCCACTGAAGCAGGAACAACTCAATTCAGCGCCGAAGAGCAGGAGATGGCACAGTTCGTATCTGTCGTTCTGAAAGACACTGAAACAATCTGGGGAAAGATATTCGAACAGTCGGGAAAGACATACAGAATGCCGGTACTGGTTCTTTTCAGCGGACAGGTACAGTCGGCCTGTGGTTATGCGTCTGCATCAAGCGGACCTTTCTACTGCCCCGGCGATGAAAAGGTTTATATCGACCTGAGCTTCTGCAACGAGCTTAAAACAAAATTCGGAGCCTATGGCGATTTTGCAATCGCTTATGTTATAGCCCATGAGATAGGACATCATGTTCAGAACCTGCTTAGAGTTCTTGGCCAGGTAAATGACCAGAGATCAAGGATGAGCGAGACCAGTGCAAACAAATTGCTTGTCAGGCTTGAGCTGCAGGCCGATTTCCTTGCCGGCATGTGGGCACATTACGAGGAGGGACTCGGGTATCTTGAAACAGGCGACATCGAAGAAGCAATGAATGCGGCAGCATCTGTCGGAGATGATGTCCTTCAGCAAAAATACCAGGGAAGAGTTTATCCCGATTCTTTTACCCATGGCTCAGCAGCACAGCGAAAAACATGGTTCAGCAAAGGATACCAGACCGGCGACTTTGACCAGGGCGATACTTTCAGCGCTGATATTTAATTAGGCGTCGGGCGTCGGGCATCGGGCGGCAGGCTCCGCGTACAGGAACTGATAGCGCGGACACCCCACAAAGCTGGTGCGGATACCCCGCAACCCTGGCGCGGATCTGCGATCCGTGCCTCATTATCCATATATTTTCAAAAAAATTTCTAAAAATCCTTGGATTATTAAAAATTAATATTTTATATTTGCAATATATAAGATACTTAAATATATAAGATATGATACCATCTGATCTGATAAAAGGCTCACTTAAGACGATAGTTCTTAAGGTGCTTGAGGAAAATGGCCGTATGTACGGTTATGATATAACGCGAAAAGTTGAGGAGCTGACCAAAGGCAAAATTAAACTTACCTACGGGGCTCTCTATCCTGTTCTTCACAAGCTCGAAAGCGAAGGCGTGCTTGTAACCGAATCGGAGAATTTCAATAACCGTATCCGTATTTATTACAGCCTTACCAAAAAGGGCCATTCCGTAGTTGCAGAGAAGGTTAAGGAAATGAAAGATTTTATAGAATCGCTTGAAAGCATAATTAACCTTAAACCCGGCCTTAGCTATGCCTGAACTGTCCCTGTACAATATCGATCAGATAAGCAATGACGTCAGGAAGCAGGAGATATCATTCTCTCATCTGCTTGATGAACTGATAGATCATATATGCTGCGATGTTGAACACGAGATGCAGAACGGGATTGAATTCTCTGAAGCATATCGCAGGGTGAAGCAAAAAATGGGATCGCGAAGGTTAAAGGAGATCCAGGAGGAAACACTTTATGCAGTTGACACTAAATACAGACAAATGAAAAACACAATGAAGATCTCTGGCATTGCCGGAACTGTAATGTTGGGCTTTGCCTCCATTTTCAAGATCATGCACTGGCCTGGTGCATCGGTCTTGCTGGTTATTGGGGTTGTATCGCTGGCACTGATCTTTCTGCCTTCAGCCCTGGTGGTTCTTTGGAAAGAGACACATAGCAGTAAAAGACTCTTTCTGTATATCTCGGCGTTTTTTACAGGATTGTTCTTCCTGATGGGAATACTCTTTAAAGTTCAGCACTGGCCTGGTGCAAACATTATTCTCACCGTTGGAGCGATGATCAGTATGTTTCTGTTTGTCCCCGCGTTGACAGTCAGCAGGTTCAGGGACCCGGAAGGTAAGTCTAAGCATGGGATATATATTGCGGGCGCGGCCGGGCTTATCTTTTTAATTGCCGGCATGCTGTGCAAGATCATGCACTGGCCTTTTGCAGAGTTTTTTATAATGCTCAGCATCGTTGACCTCTTTTTTGTTGTTCTTCCCTGGTACACCTGGAAAACATGGCGCGAAGAAAATAATGTAACCGCAATGTTCATTTATCTGATAATAGGAACAATATTGCTTATAGTACCGGCAGCCATGATCAGCCTCAATGTTCAGAGAAATTTTGCTGAAGGCTACTATTCTCATCAGCAGCAGGAACAGGTACTCTATACTTATCTGCAGGAAAAGACCACCTCTGTGTTGGCAAAACAGAATAATTCAGAGGCATTCCCGGTAATGGAACAGCTTCATAACAGGACAAATGACCTTATTAAGTCAATAAATGCTGTTGAACTGAAAATGGTTGCACTGGCTGAAGGCAAAAAAGGTCAGCCGGTTTCTGATCCTGTTCAGGTAATGCAGACGGCTGCAGGTCAGAAGATAGATTTCAACCTGATTCATGATGCTTTCACCTATGAACCTGTAAACGCATATTTACTCCCGGGAACAGAAAGCCGCATGGAACTTGAAAAAGCCATGGCTGATTATAGAAACTATGTCACCGGACTGGATTCACTTCACCTTAATGTAAACCTCAGCATTGTTGCCGATCCTTCTTTCTACCTGCCTTCAGTTACCGGAGAGAACGAACGGATAACAATGATGACGGGGCTTCACTCACTTGCACTTCTCAAAAATGCCATTCTTGCATTTGAGACAAAAGCATTAAATGAAATTGCAAGCCGGTAATAAACCATTAATATCTGAAATCATGAAAAACAAAATTTATATACTTGGTCTGGTTACAACAGGAATTCTGTTCTGTGGGATAGTCTTTAAGGTTCAGCACTGGCCCGGAGCATCTATTTTTCTTACTCTCGGGATCTTCATGACAGTATTTATTCTTCTTCCGCTGGCTCTCCGGGATAATTATAAAGCTCATGGAACCAAGGAAAACAGGTCTCTTTATATTGTAACCTGGATTACCTGCTTTGTCGTTTTTACTTCAATGCTTTTTAAGATTCAGCACTGGCCAGGTGCAGGATACGGATTGCTGATCTCCCTTCTCTTCCCCTATGTAGTATTCCTTCCTGTTTTCCTGGTTGTTACTTCGAAAAACAAAAACTTTAACATACATAATACAGTTTTTGTATTATTGCTGCTTGCCGCAAATTCTGCAATAGCTGCATTGCTTGCTCTTAATGTATCGACAGAAATGACCGTTGACAGCCTGAAAATAACGGGTAATTATAATAAAATCGAGTTAATACTCGATAATGTCGATTTCAAAGAGAGCCAGTCGCCGGCAGTTATTAAAATCAATGAGGCGCTGAAACTGGTTGATGAATACCAGGAACTGATCTACAGAAATGAAGGGATCACCAGGGAGCAGTTAAATAGCGATCCTGAGATACTGATGGAACCCGGTGGACGAAAAATCCCTGCTGCCTCTGAGCTGACCGGCCGCGAAGGTTCAGTTATCCACGACCTTCAGGCTGCCCTTTCGGACCTGATTAAAATCCTTGAAAATAATCCCGATTACGAATCGCTTGCAAAAGCAGCCCCGGGAATTCTCAATATGGGGATAACAGGAAATTTCAATTATATATGGATTGACAGGTTGTTCAAGAGCAATGTGCAGCCATGGGTACATGCATATCTCGACGGACTGGAAACAAACCTGAAGATAATAAAGGCAACACTATAGTCATTTCTGAGTATAATGATAGGAGGTTGTCTTAAAAGCCTGAATATTGCCCCCTGCCCCCTAAAGGGGGTTCTATAACTAGCAGATAATGGGAAAGTCCCCTTTAGGGGATTTAGGGGCAATAAAAAAGAAGGAGGCTTTTGAGACAGCCTCCTTTTTATTTAAAAAAAGGGGGGTAAAGACTAAAAACAGTAAATAAAACAACTTTAATATATAAAAAATGGGGGGTATAACGGATAAAAATAACAAAAAAATGAAAAAAGGAGTAAAAAAAGGGGGGTATGTATGGAATTATTGTAAAATATTTTAAATTTGAGCCATTATTTTAATAATCTTAAAATATAATTATGAAAAAGCTTAACATTTGCAGGCTGACACTGCTTCTTACTATTATTTTCATTTGTCCGGGTTTTGTAAGGTCGCAGGAAAAGGAAGGCTCATCATTTACAGCAGGAGCTGATTTATACAGCAGCTATATATGGAGGGGAACACAATACGGATCGGGTCCTTCCGTCCAACCGACGGTTAAATTCTCCAAAGGGATTTTCAGCGCTGGAGGCTGGGGTTCTTTCGATTTCAACGGATACCGGGAGGCTGACCTGTGGTTCTCTTTAGCTCTTCCTGCCGGATTCAGCGCAGGAATGACAGATTATTATTTTCCTGCTTATGATTATTTCGATTATAGCGATACAACCGGCAGTCATGCCTTTGAGGTTAACCTGGGATTTTCAAAATGGGGACTTACACTAAGCGCCAACTATATAATTAATAAAGCAGGAAATGCAGGGTCCCTGGGAGGCGATAAGTATTTTGAAGCAAAATACGCATTAAAGTCTTTATACATGTTCCTCGGCGCCGGCGATGGCTGGCACTCTTTAAACACGTCAGCGGGGAAAGACAGATTCACAATCTGCAACCTTGGAGTGGGCGTAACTCACGAAATAAAGATCACCGACAAATTCAGCATTCCGGTCAATGGCCAGCTGATACTGAATCCGGATACTGAAAAATTGTTTGTTGTCGCAGGTTTTACACTGCAATAAAAAGCTGCAAAATATTTGTTTTACCCTAAATCTGTAAGAAATGAAATCAAAATGGAAAAAAGTCTTGTTGATGGGTCTGTTCTCATTATCAGGCACTGCGGGACTCTTAGCTTCAGACGGAACACCAGTTGACTCAGGTGCCACCGCCTGGATGCTTACCTCGACAGCCCTTGTATTACTTATGATCCCAGGACTTGCAATGTTCTATGGAGGACTTGTCCGCTCAAAAAATGTTCTCGGAACTATAATGCACAGCTTTGTTGCGATGGGTATTATAAGTGTCCTCTGGGTGGCAGTAGGATATGCAATGGCTTTCGGGAAAAATATCTTAGGTGGTGTTATAGGATGGAATTCAGATTACTTCTTCCTGAAAGGAATAGATGAAAATATCCTCGACGTGGGAGTTCCAGAATATGTCTTCTCAATGTTCCAGGGGAAATTTGCAATAATCACACCTGCTCTGATTGCCGGCGCTTTTGCTGAACGGGTATCTTTCAAGGCTTACTGTATATTCATTGCATTATGGAGCCTGCTCGTCTATAACCCTCTTTGCCACTGGGTTTGGGCACCTGATGGTTTCCTGTATAACCTCGGAGCAAAAGGAGCAATAGATTTTGCCGGAGGAACGGTTGTTCATATATCTGCCGGAGTAAGCGGACTTGTTGCAGCAATCTTCCTTGGTTCTCGCAGAGGTTATCCCTACCAGGTTATAAGGCCTAACAACCTGGTGATCACAATGCTGGGAGCCGGCCTGCTCTGGGTAGGATGGTTTGGCTTCAACGCTGGGAGCAGCATATCGAGCGGATTGAGTACAGCTCAGGCACTTACTGCAACTCAGGTAGCTGCTGCGGCCGGAGCACTTGCTTGGATTGTTATTGAAAGCTTTCATCAGGGTAAAGCAACGGCTCTTGGTTTTGCCTCAGGAATTCTTGCAGGACTTGTTGCAGTAACACCTGCTGCAGGTGTTGTTCAGCCTTACGGTGCAATGATCCTCGGTGTTCTTGCCTCAATCATATGTTATATGGCCATTCAGACCAAGAATCGTCTGGGTTATGACGACAGTCTTGATGCATTCGGGATACATGGAGTGGGAGGCATTGTCGGAGCTTTATTCCTTACCTTCTTTATAAGAAAATCATGGATGGCCGACGCAGCTTCAGTCTCCGGTGGCCCCTGGACGATCTGGAATCAGCTTGGAGTACAGTCTCTTGCTGTGCTTATTGCAATTGTTTTTGCAGGGGGAATGACATTCGTGATAATCTGGACGCTTAACAAGTTCGTAAAATTCAAAGCTTCAGAAGATGATGAAATGGCAGGACTCGACAGGTCGTACCATGGTGAAAGAGGTTACGGAATGCTGAATCCCAGTTAATAACACAAATATTAAAAGATTACCGATGAAACTTATAACAGCAATAATCAGGGAAGTTCAGCTCGATAAAGTACGCGAAGCACTTATCGCTGCTGAAATAACAAGGATCACTGTAAGTCGTGTTTCCGGACACGGACAGCAGAGGATTGAAGAGATGTACAGGGGTCAGCGCATTGTTCCCGACCTCATACCAAAGATAAAAATCGAGATAGCAGTTAATGAATCATTTGTTGATATAACAGTTGATGCAATTCTCAGATCGGCAAAGACAAACGGAACAGAAGGTGTTGTAGGTGATGGAAAAATATTCATCACTCCCCTTGAGGAATGCATCCGCATCAGGACCGGAGAAAGAGGAGGAAAGGCTATCTGAAAAAAAGACGATATTTGCACGCTGATAATCTCAAAGAATGTGTTGAAGATTTAAAGATGCGTGTGTTATATCTGATCAAGAGCTTCGATTATGGCGGAGCAGAGAACCATGTGCTGGAACTTGCAAATTCGATGGCAGCTCTCGGCAATGATGTTCATGTAGTTGCAGGCAGAGGATTGCAGGCACACCGTTTATGCAACAGTGTGAAATATATTCCGATGAGGATGCAGGATATCTTTCTTCCTTTTCAGGTAGTGCTAATTTGCTGGTTGACAGCCAGGTACAGGATCGACATTATGCATGCGCACAAACGCCTTGCAATACTTCAGGCATCACTGGCCGGCAGGATAATGAATGTTCCTGTTGTGGCAACTGTTCACGGCAGGCCCCGTTACGATATGCGTTCATGGCTGTCAAAACGAATGACAGACAAAATAATTTTTGTCAGTGCGAAGACATTTGAAGCTAACCGCTATAACGGCTTTTTCACCAGGAAATCGGTTCTGATTCATAACGGAGTAAAGATCAGTAATGAAAAAGTCGCAGGAAACCTCTATTCGTTGCTCTATATCTGCAGGATAGACAAAAAGCATGCTTCAGTGATATCAATGCTGATCAGGAATGTCCTTCCGGGAATAATCAGGAACTTCCCTCAGGTCACATTTGAAATAATAGGTGATGGTAAATACCTTGAAGACCTGAAAAAAGAAGCCAGAATACTGAACAGAAATAATAACCGCGAAGTATGCAGGTTTCACGGATATCTGAATGATGTCAGACCGGTTGTAAAGAGATCCGGTCTGGTGATGGGTGTGGGAAGGGTTGCCCTTGAGGCCCTTTCATGCTCTGTACCGGTTATCTCTTTGAACAAGATATTCATGGGTTCAATGATAACCAGGGAAAACATAGAGTTCTACAGGATGAACAATTTTGTAGCGATTAACCATGAAAAACCTGATCCGGTGAAGCTGACAGGTCTGCTGAACGATTACCTGCGCGATCCCGGGTACTGGCATAAGGAAGCACTTGAAATCAGGAAATCAGTAGAACAAAATCTCAGCATTGAAAAGATAGCAGGCGATATACAGAACCTATATGCTGAAACATTTGAATCTAGAAAGCGTTTTCAGTTCAGAGAGAACTAATTTTTATTCCCGGAGTTATTTTTTTATATTTACTGATCTGATCGTTTAAAAAGTACCATAGCCATGAGACATTTGATCTTCATTCTTTTCGCAGCTCTGTTATCTGCTTGTGCTGATCAAAAATCAGAAGATATCCGGCATATTGCTGCACCGGCTAATTTTGATCCGGCTTCACTTACTGTTATCGAACCCGCAGATTCATTTCTGACGGGACAGCTTCTTTATATGCCGGTTTACTCAAATATCCCGTATCATATTGTCGGGGTAAGCGAGTTCGATATGAGCGCTTTTGTAGCAGTTCATAATACCGACCTCTTCAATCCGATAAAAATCACCAAAGCTCTCTATTTCGATACACATGGTAAGCCGGTATATGATTTTCTGACCGAAGGAGTTGTTGAACTCGAGCCTCTGGCAACCAGAGATTTTTATGTACCGTATGAGGATAAGAGCGGAACAGGTGCAAATTTCCTTATAGAATGGATTTCTGATACCAGGGTCAGCGAACCGCTTGTAGAATCTATCACAATAAGTCTTAAACCTAACCAGAGTGTTGCATTTCTCAGCAATGGAAAAGTGATAAGTGAGCGGAGGTGACATGATAACACATTAAAAAAGCCGTCTCAATTACGTTATGAGACGGCTTTTTTTAGCACTATAAGTTCTTCAGGTTTGGGGATTGGCCCCCGGATCCTCAGGTTTCTGTTCGTCCTTGGTTTTCTTCCTGATACCTTGAGCAATATCATCAAGCTTGCCGGCAGCTTTTGCGGCAACTTTCTTGCCGAACTCCTTTGCCTTTGACAGGGCACCTTTCGCCTCGCCTTCAGCTTTATCGCCCATCGAATCAAGTTTCTCCTTCACATTTACCTTTTTAATGTCTTCGATTTTGTCGTCGACAAACTCTTCTGCCTTGTCAAGAGATTCCTTGATTTCACCGTAAGCCTTGCTTTTCTTCACCTTGTCGACTTTTTCATCGATAAAATCATCGGCTTTGTCTATCAGTTTCTTTGCCTTGTCGGCCCAACCCTCTTCTTTAGGTTCAACCGGTTCTTTTTTTGTTTCTTCTTCCATAAGAGAAATGAGTTAAATTATCATTCGTAAAATCAATTAGTCATGAAGGGGGATCATTATTTAAGGCCAATATGTAAAGATATGGAATTTAGAGCAGACGATCAATGCTAAATTGACTAATTTAGCAGATATTCAGGGCTGTTAAGGATTTTGACCTTATTATTGCTATTTAAAAGGAAACCTAATTCTGCCCGTTATGAAGGGCTTTCTTATATATGCACTTGCAATTTTCTTTTTAGCTGCTTCTTTGGGAGCAAATGCCCAGATCAAGTCGAGATATACAGGCGGATTGAGCATCTCTGCAATGGAACTAAAGGCGGAAGGTCTTAATTCCGGCCCCGGCAAACCGTTGGGCATTCATTTCGGATATGCATTTGAGATTCCTGTTTATCACGGTTTAACCTTTCAGCCGGGAGTATTATTCTCATCCAAGGGGACTTCTTTCAGAATTGATTCCACAGATCACACAATTTCACCCATCTATATTGAAGTTCCTGTAAATGCAGCTTTGACAATAGGAGGTGATAAGATTAAGATTTTACTTCTTGCCGGTCCGTACATTGCATTTGGTGTTGGTGGAACCATCTGGGAATCAGGTCAATCAGCAAAAGATATTAAGTTTGGCAATGGTGCGGGCAGGGATATAAGGTTTGTTGATACCGGCCTGAATTTTGAGTTCGGGGTCTGCATTAATAATTTCATTGTAACGCTTCATTATGGAAAGGGTCTGACAAATATATCAGGAGATAATCCAGGTGTTTCGGAAATAAAAAACCAGGTAATCGGGATTTCATTCGGTACAGCATTTATTGCCGGAAAGTGAATTCTGTTCAAAGACCTGAGCATATAGTCTTCCTTGTTAATTGTTTGACTTTGAACATTTTCTGTTGTAAATTAGATTAATAAATTATGGCCTGAAAGGGCTAAAATAATTGCTCTGGAGTCTGCAATAGACAGAATTACTTTATCGACGAATTATATTTTTATCTTCAGAAAAACAAGGAAAAATATAAAGCTTGTGATTTATGATAAAGATCAAAAAGCACAGGTCTTTAAATTTCTCACAGAATATTCGAAAAAGAAACATATTACCATTGTAAACCAGGATGAGTCTGAACAATGACAGTCCCTTCTATTAGAAGATTCCTCGCTACTCTGCGTTACGCTCTGAATCTCCCGATATTTTGACAAATGCCATTAGAGGAAAACCTCCTTTAACATTCCCTTTTTCATTTGTTCTCACCTTGCTGGATTTCGTCTTCGAAAGCTGTCGGATCCTCATCTTTTATCTTTTTTCTTTGGTCTTTTGTCTTGTTTTTTTTTATCTTTGGTTTGTGTTTCCATAACGTGCTAAACTAATTGGGATATGCTTGTAAAGACATTTGCCAGTGCCGTAACAGGTATTGATGCAGTGACAGTTACCATAGAGGTTAATGTGTCGCGCGGGATCCGTTTTTTCCTTGTCGGATTGCCGGATGTGGCAGTCAAGGAGAGCCAGCAGAGAATTGAATCTGCCCTTCGTTCGTTAGGTCATAAATGGCCCGGGCAACAGGTGCTTATTAATATGGCGCCTGCCGATATTCGTAAGGAGGGATCGTCGTACGACCTGCCGCTGGCAATGGGCATACTCACCGCCGATGGAAAGATTGTAAAAGACAATATCGAATCATTCATAATGATGGGAGAGCTCTCCCTTGATGGAACTCTCAAACCTGTAAGGGGCGTTCTTCCAATTGCCCTGCAGGCTCGTGAGGAAAAATTCAGGGGGGTGATTGTCCCGTCGGAAAATGCACGTGAAGCGGCAGTTGTAAGCGGACTCGAGGTTTATGGCATGGAACACCTCGGAGAGGTTGTCGATTTCTTTAACGGGATGAAGAAATTCGAACCGGTAAAAGTCGACCTGATGGAGATTTTTAATAATGAGGCTAATAAATATGATGTTGATTTCTCTGATGTCAGAGGACAGGAAAATGTAAAAAGGGCGCTGGAGGTGGCAGCAGCCGGAGGGCACAATATTATTATGGTAGGTCCTCCCGGCGCCGGTAAGACCATGCTTGCCAAGAGAATCCCAACAATAATTCCTCCGCTTACCCTTGAAGAAGCCCTCGAAACAACCAAGATACACTCTGTTGCCGGTAAGATCGACGGCCATACTGCGCTGATGACGAGGAGACCTTTCAGATCGCCACACCATACGATTTCGGATGTGGCATTGGTCGGAGGAGGCACTTTTCCTCAGCCGGGAGAAATATCTCTGGGGCATAACGGTGTCCTCTTCCTTGATGAACTTCCCGAATTCAAGCGGACAGTACTTGAGGTTATGAGACAACCTCTTGAGGACCGTGTGATAACAATATCACGTGCTAAATCAACTGTTGACTACCCTGCATCATTCATGCTTGTAGCCTCAATGAACCCATGTCCGTGCGGATTCCATAATCACCCCGAAAAAGAGTGTATGTGCTCGCCTGGAATGGTCCAGAAATATTTGAACAGGATCTCCGGTCCCCTCCTCGACAGGATCGATATACATATAGAAGTCGTCCCTGTTAAATATGATAAGCTCACTGATTCGGTAAAGACTGAGAAATCGGCTGTAGTCAGGGAAAGAGTGGTAAGGGCCAGGGCAATACAGGCATCAAGGTTTGCGTCAATAAAGGGAGTCTATTCGAACGCACAGATGTCGTCGTCTATGCAGAGAAGATATTGCCAGCTTGATGAAACGGGAGGAAGACTTCTCAAGACTGCCATGGAGCTGAGAGGATTATCAGCCAGGGCTTACGACAGGATACTAAAGGTAGCACGTACTATTGCCGACCTGGCAGAATCAGAGAACATTACATCCGAACATATTTCCGAAGCAATAAATTACCGTAATCTTGACCGCGAAGGGTGGGCTGGCTGAGTTCGGCTACGCTCACTCAGACCAGCCCTTGAACGCTCACTCAGACCAGCCCCGCTTTTCTACAAGGTCAGAGTGAGCGAAGCCGAACGCTGACCTTGTGAGCGAAGTCGAACGATGCTTTTGATTTTATTGTTTAATGATTTCCTTTAACTTCTTTTCAGAATTAATTCTAACTACTTATCAATCAGTTAAATTACTAATCCGATGAATCACACAGCGGAATTATTTGTTGTCTTGTTAATATTTGTTAATTTTATATTTTAAAACCTACCTGATTAACCCGGCATGGATCTCACCCGAAAAATCCGAACCATGTTGATGGAACAACGCCTGATGTTTGTTTACAGGGGTGTTGTCACAAATGAGAATTCAATACCCCTTCTCATGCTCCTTGAAAAAGAGATGGAAACTGCGGAATTCGGATTTGTAGGAAGAAAAAGGCTTTTTATGTTTGTCCTCGAAAGCCTGCAGAACGTTTCGAGGCATAGCACCGATCCAGCCCATTCAAATATGTCGCTTGTAGTCTATTCAAAGGTGAATGGAGGCTATACCGTAACCACGGGGAATGTAATATCCACAGACAATATTGAGGACCTCAGAAAACGTCTGGATGAGATAAACACACTTCAGACAGGGGAAATACGAAACGTGTACCGCCAGATGCTGAGCAACTCCGAATTAAGCAGTAAAGGCGGGGCCGGACTAGGGCTAATAGAGATGGCCAAAAAAACTGGACATAAACTCGATTACGATTTTCTTAACCTCGACGACAGGAATTCATATTTCATCCTGAGCAAAACAGTAGATTCTGAGGGCACAGGTACACACTATGGAGATCACGAAAAACCCTTCCAGGGAAAAGCTGTTGCTCAACTTGAAAGAATAATGGCCGACAATAATATCTACCTCCTCTGGTCGGGCCACATTACACCGGATGTAGGCAAGGAGGTGATCTCGTTTACAGAAGCAAAACTTACCGAAGATGATATTGAATCAACCCAGCGGAAAAGAGTCTTCAGCATAATGGTTGAGATCATCGAGAACGTTGCAAAATACAGTCCCGGCAAAGATTATGAAGAAAAATTCGGCATGCCTGTTGCCATGATTAGGTTCGAAAATAAGACCTATTCCCTTACAACAGGCAACCTGATCCTTAATGAGAAAGTACCCTACCTGAAAGAAAAGCTCGAAATCATAAACCAGTACGACAAGGTCGGTCTTAAGGAATTATTCAGGAAATCGCTCTCAGGACAAACGATAAATTCTGAAAGTACAGGCAATATGGGACTTATCGATATGGCAAGGAAATCAGGCAGCAAACTTGTCTATGAGTTTGAAGAAATAAACGAACAGTTCACCTATTATACCCTTACTGTAAAAGTTGAGGAAAAATCTGATTAGTCAAAGATCCTGAGATTCAGGTTATTGCCATCCCATTCAGCATAACTGCAATGCTTTATCCAGTCGCCCAGGAAAAAAATTTCACCTCCCTCTTTCATACTGTACGTCATTGCCAGGTGGCGATGGCCAAAAATGAAATAATCAATCTGCTCATTTACCGAAACTGAAGAAGCATACCTTATAAGATCTTCCTTATCCTCGCCCAGGAATTCAAGTGAAATACCTTTTCCCAGCCTGGAACTCAGCGACCAGCGGTGACCGATACCAACACCAATTGAAGGATGTAGCGCAGAGTAAAGTACCCTCAGAGGTTTATTATGGAAGACCCACAGGAGAATCTTATAACCCTTGCTTTTTGTCCCCAGACCTTCACCATGTGCAAGATGGAATTTTCTGCCGTTGAAACTGGTTGTAAACGGCCTCGTGTGAATTATCACTCCGCACTCTTTTGTCAGATAATCACCCGCCCACATATCATGATTGCCGGTAAAAAAATGAACAGGCACACCTGAATCGGTTATATAAGAAATTTTTCCAAGGAACCTGGTAAAGCCTCGCGGGACAACAAGTTTGTACTCCCACCAGAAATCAAAAATATCGCCAAGCAGATATATTTCTTCAGCTTCCGCAGCAATTGTATCCAGCCATCTGACAATCTTTTTTTCCCT
>Ga0172375_10007800_pt1 | contig 14580 bp, 7 predicted proteins | sample LakKiv1m_FD_114537 | JGI IMG/M metagenome (GOLD analysis project Ga0172375, IMG submission 114537) | Freshwater microbial communities from Kabuno Bay, South-Kivu, Congo - kab_092012_11.1m | ecosystem: Environmental > Aquatic > Freshwater > Lake | place: Democratic Republic of the Congo... | reverse complement strand
CTACAAGAGCTTGTATATCTGGATTTGAAACTTCTGCATCATCTTTGTATAATCTGCAAATCAATCCGTCAGGGCATCCGCTTCCAGTTATTGTTGTTTCTGTCCCCTCATTAACTTCTTCGGCAGGGCTTGCAGACAAAACTAATTGAGGAACATCTTTATCAACAACTTGCAGTTCTTTTGTAATACTTCCGCTTGTATAATTCTCACAACCATCAGTAGAATAGCTGAATGAATAAATTCCAATAGTGTCAAATGCCTGATTTTCAGGAGTTAGTGTATAAACACATTCATCATCACCAAAATTTATTTCCTCTACTGCAAAACTTGAAGTTTCTCCTTTTCTTATTGTAGTAAGCCCTACAAGAATCATGTTTAGCGAAGGGTCTGCCTTAGCAATTGTATAACTTTTTTCCTCTCTTAATTCATTGCCACTTCTATCCTTTGCATACCATAAATAAGTGTAAGTTCCTGCACCAAGATTCTCTAAATCAAAATAAAAATCAGAATAATCTCCTGAAACTCCGTTTAAAACAGGGGTATATTCAATTCCATTAAATATAAATAAAACCGCTTCTAAATTATCTTCCTGCACACTTGCACTAAATCTATAATTTGCAGAAAGAGAATAAATTGGATTTGTAGGAACTTCAGATATTGCAGAAAAATAAGGAGCAATTATATCTAATGTCAAATTTGCAATTCTTGAAATAGCTAAGCCAGTATAGTTTTCATTTTCTAATGCAACCGCAGTATAATTATACGCTCCTTTGTTTAAGAGTATTTCTTGCCCAGATTCACTTGTAACATCAATATCATCTCTTAAAAGTTGTATAACCTGCCCTGTGCTTGAAATAGCAATTGCATTAACATATTGGGGATAATCAGTTAACAAATCTTCTTCAACCCCATTTAAATACAAGCTAATCTGCCCTTGTGCTTTTGCAATTTCAAAAGTATAAATCTCGCTGGTTTTATAGTTATTTTCAGCTCCGTTTCCATAAGCCCAAAAATAATAGTTATAAACTCCTGCTCCTAAATTTGGGATAACCAATCTAAATAAATTTTCATTATTTACCCCTGTATAATTTACTCCATTAAATTCAATTCCAGCTATTCCATTTGTATTTTCAATTGTAATATTAAATTCATATTCCACATTAGGAGAATAAACCGCAGTTTCCGTAGGAATTAAAATTGAAAATTGCGGATAAATTATATCTTCCGCAACAGGAATTGCAAGGGTTATAGTTCTTGTTTCAGTTATATCTGAATTAGTTTCATCACCAGCTAAATTTGCATAAGCAAAAAAGGCATAATCTCCTTCATTCCCCGATGCATTCACCCAAAATACAACTTCTTGGCTTTCATCTTTATTCAAATTTATAATTTGAGGATTGTCTCCTGTTGTAAAAAATGGCGTGTCTCCATAATTAGTTGAAATTAATCCCTTGCTAATACCTGGAGAAAAACTAACATCATCAGAAATAAATAGACCTAAAAACCAATAATAAATTTTTTCAAAGATATTTAAATCTTCTTCAGGATCGAGATAAACCATTACTTCTCCACAATCAGTGTTTGAACATACTACATTTAAAGTTACATAAAATAATTCACTCTTATTTACATTTATATTTTCAAAAGGATTTATCATTTCTAAATAAATTGCAGGGGGAACTGCTATCGGAATTTGAACTGCAAATACTTCACTAGCAAAATTACTATTTCCTGCTAAATCAGAACAATAAACAATCAAATTATAATCTCCATTTATTAAACCCCATTCAGATAAAGTAAAATTAAGATTATTTATTGTGGTTAGTGTTTTATTTGTTATTCCTCCATCTAAACTATAATTACAAGAACCTTCTTCATTTAAACTGAGATTAATTTCTACTGGATCTGATAAGTAAATTCTTTCATCAGGCAAATCTATATTTATATCTAGAAATGTCATATCTATTTCAGGTTCAGGAATTGTATTTGTATATAAAGCATCAATCTCTTCAATATCTAAAGAACGATTAAAAATAATAACCTCATCGATTAATCCCCTAAATTCATAATTGGTACTTAAAGCGTAAGATTCTCCAATTTCTAAATCTCCCCCACTATCCTTTATTGGATACTTTACTACCCTACTTCCTTTAAGTTCTCCATTTACATAAAAAGAGATAACATTATTAAAACGTGTTGCAACTAAATGATACCAGGAATTAACAGTATATGGCATTGAGTCCATTATATCCACATTCCACCCATCTGACAGGTCTGCATTTATAGTAAGCCTAAATTTTGATGACCAAGCCCAAAATGCCCATCCTCGATATATGTGGCCTTCATAAGTTCCTAACAACCCATCACTTTGGCTTACATCTGCAGGCTTTACCCATAATGAAACTGTAAATCCAGTATTATTAAGATTTAACGCAGAATTTATAGGAACTCTAATAGAATCTCCTGTTCCATCAAAACTAAACGCTTTTCCAACTTTCCCTGCATCTGTTTGAGCTGCATTTCCAATCGCAGTCCCATTATATCTTCCAGTATAATCAACTACAGTATTTCCAGAAACATCGTCCATCCTCCACCATGCAACAAGAGAATCATCTAATGCAATAAATGGAGAAATCTCTGTATTACCCTCTGCATTAGCATTATTAATAATTAAAGAAAAAAAGATGAATATTCCCAAAACTAAATAATTCATAAATTCTTTTCTCTTTACCTGAGATTTTCTTTTTTCTTTTACATAACTAGAAACAACTTTTCCATTAACCCACTTGTTTTCATAAGAATAAGGATAATAATCTTTCTCACCTTTTTTTATATACTTATTATAAACCATAAGCAATCCCCAAATATAAAACAAACCGAGTATAACTATTTAAATATGTTGATCTATCAATTATAAGATAAAACATGATGTAAAAGATATTAAACTATCTCCTTAAAACTATATCACTCATCTTCTATTAACTCTACTCGTTTATCCTTAGATAAAATCTCTGCAATTTCCTTAGAAAGATTTGCAATCTCTCCTTTTTCAAACGGGCCAATAGCATTGCCATTTAAATCTAAAAACTCGGGTATATCTTCTATAAACCTAACAAGACATGTGCTTCTTACTTCTTTTACTCCGTTTATAGAAGAGTTAATATCCTTATCTGCTTTTTCCAAGATTCTGACCAAGCTTTCAAATATATCTTTTTCAAAATCAATCATATTTTCAAAATCTTTTTTTGCAATTCCAGTTTCAGAAGCAATAAATGCAAGATTCAACACCTTTTTTCTTCTTCTTATTAGCAATTCTTTAAATATGGCCATTGCATTTTCTAATTTCTTCTTATTTTTTGTAGCTAAATCAGAGAAAAGCCCATCATCCTTATTAGAAAAATCTTTCTTATCCTTAAAATAAACAGAAACATCTTCTAAAAACCCTTTTTGCAATTGCTGAAGTTGTTCAGCATACCTCTCTTTTCTCAATGCCTCATATAAATCATTGTAAGTAATCATATAAGTAACATAAAACTAAGCTTTAAAAGAATTTATGTGGTTAGGGGAAAAATTTGGCGGTTATATTTATAAATATGCTTTATCTAATCTAAATATGTTCAAATTTTTAAAAGAAAAAATAGGCGGATGGTTAAACAAACTAAAACCAGAAGAAAAACCTAGTGAAAAGAGTAAAAAACCAAAGAAACTGGAAAAAAAGCTCAAAAAAGAAAAAATCTCAAAAGAAAAAGTAAAAAAAACAAGTGTAAAAGATATCGGAAAAAAGTTAATTGAAGATATAAAAAAAGAACAGGAAATAAAAAAGCAATATGAAGCAGAAGAAATCCAGGAAAAAGTAGAAGAAGAAATAAAATTAGAAACAAAAAAACCTGGTTTTTTTTCCAAGTTATTTGGCCAGACTGAACAAGAAGAAGCAAAAGATAAAAGTAGCATCTTTAGCTTTTTTAAATCAAAAATAAGTAAAGAAAAATTCGAAGAGTTATTTTCCGAACTTGAATTAGTTCTACTTCAAAATAATGTGGCATTGCAAGCAGTTGAAAGCATCAAACAACAGCTAAGTAATGAAATCGTAGGAAAAAGCCCATCTGAAATAGATATAAAAATTTCCCTAAAAAAAGCTATTGAAAGCATATTAATAGCTCCTCAAAATTTTACCAAATTAATTAAAGAATCATTAAAAACAAAAAAACCATTTATTATAATCTTTGTTGGAATAAATGGCAGTGGAAAAACAACAACAATTGCAAAGGTAGCAAACTTATTAAAAAAAGAAAAAATTTCTACCTGCCTTGTTGCAGCAGACACATTTAGGGCAGCATCAATAGAGCAGCTAGAACAACATGCAACACGTTTAAATGTTCCTTTAATAAAAAAAGATTATGGATCAGATCCTGCTTCTGTGGGTTTTGATGCAATTTCTTATGCTAAAAAACGCAATCTTGATGTGGTTTTAGTTGATACAGCTGGAAGGATGAATACCAAAGACAGCCTAATGAAAGAAATGGAAAAGATAGTAAGAGTATGCCAACCTGATATGAAAATATTCATCGGAGAATCAATAACAGGCAATGATGCGACAGAGCAAGCCAAAGCATTTAATGATCTAATTAATTTGACTGGCGTAATTTTAAGTAAAGCAGATGTTGATGAAAAAGGCGGAACAGCAATCTCAATTTCAAAAGTCACAGGCAAACCAATTTTCTTTTTAGGCACAGGCCAAGCCTATAATGATTTAGAAGTTTTCAGCAAAGAAAAAATTATCAGCCAACTTGGGTTAGACTAGCTGTATCTACATTATACAATCCTGTTGTTTTATTCTTCCATTTTGAAAAGAATAATGCAACTACAACTAAGATTACAATTATTGCTCCACCAAAAATATAAGTCCAGGGTGTTTTTATATCAGAATCAGTAGGCTCTGACAAAGATGGGGTTTGCATATCGGGCGTTTGTTCTAAATTACCACTCTCCTGAAAATTTTCGTCTGGATCGCTGGTTCCTGTATCAACTCCGGGCGACGGAGATGCCGGAATTGTTTGAGTCTCTTGCTCTTGAGTATTATTAATTATATCATTTTCATTGCCTATGTCTTCATCTAAATCTTCTATAGTTATATCTATCTCTGTCTTGTTTGTTTGATTATCTGCTTGATCTGTTAGAGTCTGATTTTCACTAGAATTTTGATAACTTAATACCCCACTTTCATTTGTATTATTTAATGTCCCCGTAAAATTAGCAGTCATATTAATTGAATTTTCTTCTGTGGCATTGCTCTCCAAAGTTAAATTTGCTCCGATTATATTATTATCTAAGGTTAAATTTGGTTCAGTTATTAATGTTTCATTTAATTCTGATCCATTAACTAAGCTCTCATTTGTGCAATTTTCCCCAGAACAATTTATGGGAGAGAAAGAAGGAGAAAGTGAAAACATATCAAAGCTAAACCAATCAAAAACCCATCCAAACAAAACTATACAAATAAACAAAAGCACAAACATAATTATAAATTTAAACTTAATATCCATCTTTTATGAAATAATAGACAAGAGCTTTAAATACTTTTCTTGCAAACGACACCTTGTTTTAATTTGAATCTTTAAAGATGACACTAACAATTACACTTGGGCTTTGCGAATCTGATAAAACCATTCTGCTCCTCCAAATTGTCAATCAAAGTAGCGTTTAACAAACAGCTCATAGAATTAGCTCATTAGAACACAAAACTATTCTAGCAGGTTATCATTTATATGTAAAATTTACTATGGTTTTGAAACATAAAATCCCTGGCCAGAAAGATCTTTACTTTTTAAATTTGGTTGTGGAGAATTATTCTGTTGCACTGGTTGATTTTGAGAACTGTTTACTGAATTGAAAATTTTTAAAATTCTCGGTTTTAAGTTTTCTCTCTCATTTACTCTTAAACTAGGAAATATGCCTCTAATAACTCCATAAATTGCAGAGGCTTTATCTTTGCTTCCTTGTTGTATAAAAAATTCTGCTTTTTTTATTAAATCACATATCTTCAAATAATCACTACTTGGTTTATTAGAAGAAAAATTATTATTAAAAAAGTCCATCAATTCCTTCTGTTTCAAGACAACGATTACTACAATTGCAATAATTCCTACCAGAATTAACGCCCAGATTATATACACAAAAGAACCACTATTAGTTGCAATTATCTCATCACTAGGGGTTTCTGTTTGATCCAAACTTACATCTCTAACAGGTGAAATATAACTAGAATCAGATTGTATGGTTAAAACAACAATATATAGGTCAGCCTGGCTATTTGATATATTCTTTAATGTTATTTCAAGATCAGACCTGCTATCCCCTACTAAATCAAATGACTTTACATCTCCTATTGAAAAACTAACACTTGAACCACTATCTATTTTAAAACTTGCACTACTTGAGCTGACAGACATAACTTTAATAGTATGCTTATTCCCAGAGCTATTAAGGCTTACTACAACTACATCGTCTGCAATTAATCCTGTCTTTTTATATCCCGAAGTTAAGCTAGAATAAGAAGGCGTATAAGTTTTATTTTCCGAAGGAGTAGCAGAAGTAGTAAAACTTAATTGAGAGCTACTAACACAATTTCCAGTAGCATCACAACTTGTTACTTTATACACATAAGATGTAGAAGCATTCAAATCTGATAATGTTAGTGAATGTGAATTTTCTTTTGTGGTAGAAGAAATATTGCCTGTCAAAGAAGATGCTCCATATTCTAATAATGAATCAGCTTGCTCATCGGTTGTCCAAGTTACAATAGCAGACGAGTGTGTCTTTGAAACACTAACATTAGATATAACTGGCGAAGTAATATCTCCTGTAACTCCAATGGTTATTAACATATCTTTAAACATTATATTTCCAGCACTATCATTAACTGAAATATTAATAATATATGCATATGTTGAAGATGGAGATAAAGCAGTGCTATTAACTAACAATCCTAAACAGCTTAAATTAAAAAAACTGCTGTTTAATTCAGATAAAAGGCTAATGCATCCAACTGCATCATTATCAGTAGCACTAATTTGATAAGACAATTGTTGGCCATACCTAAGGGACTGGTCTGCAAAAACACTAAAAGTAGGAATGATATTATCAATAACTATTCTTCTTGTTTCTGTATAATTCCAATGATTAAGTTTATCTTTAACAGAAGCATTTAAATAATAAACATCGTCGGGCAAATTTGTAATTATTGTTGAGATTGTAATATTTGATGAATTAGTAAAAACTAATCCGGTTGAATTATATAAATAAACATCAATATTTTCCAAATTTATATCAAAAGCAGAAACTTCGATAAGAATATCTTTTTGTTTGTAAGATCCTGTTTTTGTTGTAGAGTTTGAAAAGAAAATTAGGGGTAGAGAATCTATAAATAATGTTGAGCTATTAACCCCCTCAGAATAATTATATGAATCAAAGGCAGTACATGAAAATATCCAGTTTCCTACTTGTAATTCAGATCCAGAAATATTCGCAATATTTGTTTCTATTATGTTTGAGCAATTAGCAAAACCCTGAGCAGTTTGAATATCCTCCTTATACCAGGTATAATTGCAACTTAAATTTCCCTCTGCAAAATCAATATCAATAGCAGTGCAAAAACCCTGTAAATCAGATTCTGTTAAATTTGTATCTGAAAAAATTCTTGAACTAGCTATTGGAATATTCTCTGGCCCAAAATAAATTCCGGGAGTTAAAAATTTTGTAATTAAGTATAAAACAAAGACTACAACCAAAACAATTAAAGCAATGTTTAGGTATAATTTTCCTTTATCTCTATCATTAAAATATCCCCTCATTTTATAGTATTGGGTATAAGAATCATATTTAAATATCTTTCTTTTTAATATCCAAAAGCCATAAAAACTGATTTTTCTTCTAAAATAGATGGTATTAGAAAAACTATCAAATGCAATAACATCCAGTGTAAAAAAGATTACAAATGCAATATTTGTAGACAAAAAACTTATAGATGAAATCATAAAAGACATACAAAGAAGCTTAATTGAAGCAGATGTTAATGTTGAGCTAGTTTTTGAATTGAGCCAAAAAATAAGAAAACTTGCAATTGATGAAAACATCAAAGGAATTGAAAAAAAAGAGCAGTTAATAAAACTTATACATGATCAAATTCAAATTTTATTAGGTGAAGGGAAAGAATTAAAACTCAAAAAAGAAGATAAAATTCTTCTTTTGGGATTATTTGGTGCAGGCAAAACAACAACAATTGCAAAACTCGGATTTTATTATGCAAAAAGAGGTAAAAAAGTTGCATGTTTGGGTTTAGATACACAAAGGCCCGCTGCAATGGACCAATTAGAACAAATGGCAAAAAAAGCATCTATCGCTTGTTTTATAGATAAAAAAGAAAAAAATCCATTAAAAATTTATGACAAATACAAAGAAGAACTTGAAAAATATGACTTAGTTTTAGTTGATACAGCTGGACGTGATGGTTTAAACAAAGATTTAATTTCAGAGATAAAATCAATTGAGAAAAAAGTGAAGCCAAACTATAGAATTTTGATAATGCCTGCAGATATAGGCCAATCAGCTAAAACCCAAGCAAGTGAATTTCAAAAAGCACTTTCAATTGATGGAGTTATCATAACAAGAATGGATGGAACAGCAAAGGCAGGTGGTGCTTTAACAGCTTGTGCAGAAACAAAGGCACCTGTTTTTTTTATTGGAGTAGGTGAAAAAATACATGAGTTTGAAACATTTGACCCTGAATCATTTATCTCTCGGTTATTGGGCATGGGCGATCTAAAAGGCTTGCTTGAAAAAGTTCATTCTGCAGTTGATGAAAAACAACAAAAGAGAATTGAAGAAAGATTAAAAGAAGGAAAATTTACTCTTCTTGATTTATACACTCAATTAGAATCCATGAGTAAAATGGGAAGTTTTGATAAACTAATGGGAATGATCCCCGGATTAGGACAGGCAAAAATACCTGAATCAGCTCTGGCTAAACAAGAAGAAAAAATGAAACATTGGAAACATGCGATTAATTCAATGACAGAAGAAGAAATTGAAAATCCAGAAGTTCTAGAAAAGCAGACATCAAGAATTGCAAGAATTTCAAAAGGAAGTGGAACAACAACAAGCGAAATTCATGAGCTTTTAAAACAATACAAAATTCTAAACAGTATGATTCATTCAGGCATGGCTGAGAAAGCAGCCAGCGGAGGAATGTCACAGCAAGATATGATAAAACTTGCTAAAAAGTTTAAAGGAAAAATAAGATTATAAATTATTGAAAAGTGTAAAAATCAATAAGTAACAAAAGTAAGACTAAGATAAAGTTATAGATATTTAGACTAAAAGATCACAAAACTTGCGGAGTTTTACCCCACACTAAAGTGCGGGGTTTGTTCGTAGTTTTGAGACTTCAAGAATTTATTAATTCTTGATAGTGTCCAAAATATTTAATCTTGGCATTCCCAAAAAATCCACAAAGTATCTTAAACCACAACATAAATGTTGTGGATTTTTTTAGGATTAAAGACACCAAATTTTAACAACGCTGTTTCTAAAAAGAAATACTAACTCTAAACATAGTTATAATAAATTAACCTTAAAAGCTACTTTGGGTATTGAAAGTATGAAAAGAAACCAAAAAATCCAAATAAACCAAACAACCCATAATTTTGTGTGGGAATACCGAATAATCCGAGTAGCCCAATAAAGCCAAAATAACCTAAGTTCTTTTTGTTCATATTATTATATAAAATCACAAAATATTTAAATGTTTCCAAAATTCCAACTTTTTACTACTCATTCGCTTTGTAAATCTACGAGTTACCTCAAATTTAGTCGCTCAAGATTTTATTTGTCTTCCCGCTCTGAAATTTTCAACGCAATTCAACAAAAGATTCATAGAACAAAATTATTTCTTCATTTTTTCAAAATTTTTATATTTCCAGCCATGTTTTTTAAAAATTTCTTCTACCCGATAATCAGAATATCCCATTGATTTAAATTCCCAAAATATTTTTCTAGCTAACTTAAAAAAATTATTTCTTTTATACAAAATTAAACCAATTATAATTCCAAATATAACTAAAATAGTTAATCCAAAAATTAAATTTAAACTAATCTGAGAAAGATTATAATCTTTTTTATAATTATTGGTAATCTGAGGATTTTCTTGTTCTGCTTCGCTTGTTTCTTCAATCTCCCCAATAATGATTGAGGTATCATTTGTTATATTCTTTTGTTGAATATTTATTCCAATTTCCCATCCGCCACTCGTAAGGTCAGATAAGTATTCTTGCTTTTTATTTATATCTCGATTAAAATTTATTTTTATAATTGCCTTATCTCCTTCTCTTCTAACATTTGTAATTGTAATATTTGTATTATTCCAACTAAGGAAAACTGATTGCTCGGGCATTATGCTGCCTGCAAAAGAAGCATTCAAATAATCAAGATTGTTTTTTGTACTATACTGATTGAAATGAAAATTATCATAGCTAAAAAGCAAGATTCCATTATCAAAATAGTTCCTATAAAACTCTATTCTTTCCAAATTTTTATCTTTAAATAGATTATTGGAAAAATTAATATTTGGAACAATCAAATAAACAAAATCTATATCTCCCATAGCTCTCTTAACAGGTATTTGAATAATGCTCGGTTTTTTTTCTAAAGCAAAGTTATTATTGCTGTCTGTATAAACTTCATACTCTCCAGATTCTGTAATTAATCTGATATCACTATGATTTATCCAGCCCATTAATGCTCTATCTAATGGGTTTATTCTGGTAGTTTCAGGGATTCCCATAACTCCATATGCAAAACTCTCTATGTGATCGTTCTGAAAATCATACCATAAATCGCTTTCTCTTATTAAATTAGGATTTGAATTTCCAGAATTATATCTTACAGCAGGTTCATCAATAATTCCATGAAAAAATTCGTGTAACAATCTCCATTCTTGAGTTTCTATATAAGGCATATAACAATTCCACTCACATTCTGAACAATTTGAAGTATAAACCCTTTGCCCGGAGAATGTTCCCAATCCCCTCATTTGATTATATGCATCAAACATCTGTTTGTAAAAAATAATAAAACTTCCATCATATCTATCTATTTTAAAATTTTCATTATTTATGCCTACAGAATTCAATGCCGCTTTTAGTAAATTATTTGCACAATCAGTTCCAGACGAACATTCTAAATCAAAGAAATGTGAAGGATTATAATCTGGAATGTGCTTGGCTTCCTTGAATTCATAAGAAAAATTTACTGAGTTGCCAGACATAGAATTAATTATTGAAGAAAAATTATTCAAATAATTTTGAATCTCCAAAATACTTGTCCCAAATCCAAACAACTGTTCTAATGATATTTCTTGGGAATTTCTTGTTTTTAAAATAACATAGTTTTTATTTCCAACCCATGGAGAAGGAGAAATTCCAATTAAATGATTTACTATTACACCATCAGACGCCAACCCGCTAATCTCCCATTGCATTAAATATTCATCTTTTGAGCTTTTTATTGAAATGCAATCTATCTCTCTTAAATCAATATTTTCCTGAGATTTCTCTAAAATAATTCCCTCTTCTAAAAGATTTTTTGTTTGATAAACTATCCATTCTCCATTATAATAATGTAACTCAACACTACTTGTTTTACCATTTTCTTTTATGCCTTTTAAATTTAAATTGGCATAGGATCTTTCATCACTTTCTATACATAGAATGTCATGCTTTTTTCTGGAGATAAAAATATCCAGTTTATCATTTAGTTCTTTTAATTTATCCTCTTCAAAGTCAATCTTGACTCTTGCGTAGTCCCCTGTTCTTTCTTGCAATTCTATTGAAAAATTAGTTTGGGGAAATGTCAAATTCATCGTTTCCCCTGTTAAAAGAGCGTATGTTCCTTGAGAATGAGCACCCAAAACCATAAAATTAAGTGCTACAGGGCTACTAAAGGTTGTAAACCCTTTTGTTATCATTACACCTTGAGATATTTGTTGTCTAATCTCTTCGGAGATTCTCGTATTTCCTAAATAGTTCCATGTTGAAGGAGGCACAGTAACATAAACAAAATCAGTATAATTGTTATTTTGAAAAGCTATTTGTAGTATCATGGGCTTATTATTTGTATAATCTGCATTAAAAACCTCATAAATACCAGATTGCACAATTGTTTTAACATCACCTCCTTTTAACCATCCTAATCTTGCTCTATCAAGCGGATGAATTAATAATTCAACATGTCCTAACTGGGTATACTCTTCAGAGGCATAAGGAGATTTCTGCCATTCTGACATCGGAGGGTAATTTCTTTCATACTTGCTCAAATTTCCAAAGTAGATTGTTGCTGTATGAAATAAACCTATTCCATGGGCAAGTTCATGCAAAAATAAACTAATTTTATCATAACTTACAGTATTAAACGCTTGCACAAATGAAATTTTTTGAGATTCCTCATAAAGAGTTGGAGGAGCCAAATTAATCATCCACGCCCCAGGACCAATTTGAGGATACTCTTTTCTTAATGAAAGCCCACTTGGTCCGCTTATTCCTACAAACAATTGAGAACTAATACAGCTTGTATTGAAGGATAATACCATGCTGTTATACATCGTGAAAATCTCCCAGTCATAATAATCTACATAATTTCCAGTAACACCCGTTAAGTTTAATAGCTTTGTTAAAAACTCATATTTATCGCTAAACATATTAAAATGCTCGCAACTTGTTTCATTATAATTTACTTCTCTTATTTCATAGGTCATATTAACTTCTCCCTTAGACATTAGATTAAATATGCTTGTTAAATTATCCATTAAAAACTTTAAACTATCAGTATAGGGAGGATCTTCTGGGTTAAACTCCAAGACATTTCTTAGTTTTAGTATGTATCCCTTTTTCTCTCCAGCCCAAGGAAATGGCTGATATCCAGGTAAAACAATAGGTTTTACATTTTCAGTTGCTCTTCCACTTATCCTCCATGACATCATAAATCTGTCACTACTATTAATAGAAAGCTTTTTTATTTTTTGATTATTAAAACTAAATGATTCTGTAAAAAAGTTTAACGGAGCTTGTGAAATGCCTTGCTCTATATTAAATCCATTTAGTTTTTCTTCCAAAATTTCCCATTCGTTTGTTGTTTTACTATCAAATTTTACTTTTAAGGTAATATTAAAATTCTGGCTAGTTCCTTCAAGTAGAATATCTGCATAATGTGGACCATAAGCTTCATATAATCCTAATAAAGCAGAAGGTGTTTCAGATACATACATCTCCACATCTTGCGAAATAGGATATAAACCTAATTCTTCGCTAAATGATATATCTTTTTTATCAAATATAAAAAGAGTTAATATAAAAAGAGCTAAAACTGCATATATAAATATTTTCAAAAAAAACCTCTCCTTTCTCATTTAAATAACAAATAATTCACATTTAAATTCTTTTTTAAGGAATTTAAACTTGACTTTACTAAAACAAAAACTTATATATCTCTTTTTTCATCCAAGATTATGAAAATAAAAAAATGCCCAATATGCAAAGCTTATACTTTAAAAGAAACCTGTGGTAAATGCAAATTAAAAACACAAGATGCTCACTATAAATTTATCTATCTAAGGGATGGAAAAAAAAGCTCATCCTGATTGAGAAATGGAAAAAATCATCGCACAAGGTGCAGAAGCAATTCTAACAAAAAAAGGTAATCTGGTTCTAAAAGATAGAATGCAAAAATCATACAGGATAAAAGAAATTGATGAAAAGCTAAGAAAGCAAAGAACAAGAAGAGAGGCAAGCTTACTGGAAAAAGCAGGTAAAATAATAAATACGCCAAAAATAATAAAACAAAATCAATTCTCTTTGGAGATAGAATTCATAAGAGGTGACAAGCTATCTAAAACACTCTCATCTTATCCAGAAAAAAAACAATTTGAAGTAATGCAAATTCTTGGAGAAGAAGTAGGCAAATTGCACGATGCAGATATAATTCACGGAGATCTCACAACAAGCAATACTATTTTAGTTGAAAATAATTACAAAAAAGATAAATCAAACAAAACTTCTTCATTAAATGCAAAAGAGTATAACTCATTAATAACCGAGGGGAGACGCCAGTCGACCATAAAAAAGAACGAAGTGCTATCTTCTGCCGAGCAAAGCGAGGCAGATAAAGTTTTCATAATTGATTTTGGCCTCGGCTTTATCTCAAAAAGAATAGAAGACAAATCCGTTGATTTGCATTTAATAAAACAAGCCCTCGAAGCAAAACATTTTCAAAATCATCAACTATTATTCAACCATTTTTTAGAAGGATATAATCCAAAAGAAAAGGATAAAATCCTTGAGCAGTTAAAAAAAGTTGAAGCACGAGGACGTTATAAACATTAGATAATAAAATATCCTATATCACAAAACTTGCGGGGTTTGTTCGTAGTTTTGAGACTTCAAGAATTTATTAATTCTTGATAGTGTCCAAAATATTTAATTTTGGCATTCCCAAAAAATCCACAAAGTATCTTAAACCACAACATAAATGTTG
>Ga0172375_10007799_pt1 | contig 14585 bp, 12 predicted proteins | sample LakKiv1m_FD_114537 | JGI IMG/M metagenome (GOLD analysis project Ga0172375, IMG submission 114537) | Freshwater microbial communities from Kabuno Bay, South-Kivu, Congo - kab_092012_11.1m | ecosystem: Environmental > Aquatic > Freshwater > Lake | place: Democratic Republic of the Congo... | reverse complement strand
GAAGGCACCTATGTCCTTCTTGAAGCGGCTTTGAAAAATAAAGTTAAAAGATTCCATCATATTTCAACCGATGAGGTTTTTGGCGCTTTAGAACTAGGTACAAAGGAAAAGTTTAACGACACAACTCCATATAATCCACATAGTCCCTACTCAGCGTCAAAAGCCTCATCTGATCACCTGGTTCGAGCGTACCATACTACATATAACCTCCCAATTACTATATCAAACTGTTCTAATAATTTTGGACCATATCAATTTCCGGAAAAATTAATTCCTTTAGCTATTACCAATTTAATCAAAGGAAAAAAAGTGCCGGTTTATGGCGATGGTTTTTATGTCCGTGATTGGCTATACGTCGAAGATCACTGCAAAGCGATTGATTTGATTTTACAAAAAGGAAAAATTGGTGAAACATATTTGGTTGGTGGATTAACTGAAGATATTTCCAATATAGAAATCGTTAAAAAAATATTAAAGATAATGGGAAAAGACGAAACTCAAATAGAGTTTGTTAAAGATCGTCCAGGCCATGATCGAAGATACGCAATTAACTGGTCAAAAATAAATAAAGAACTTGGTTGGAAACCGGAACACAATTTTGACGAATATCTAAAGACAACGATCGATTGGTATATAAATAATGAGAAATGGTGGAAGAAGATAAAAAATGTTAAATCTTAAATTTTAAAGGTTAAATAAATTTAAAACTGTTAAATATTAAACTAAGAAATATTTTTCTTGTTTAACTGTTTAATCTTTAATATTTATTTAATAATTAATATTTAATCTTTAAGATTTCTATGCTAAAAATCGCTCTCACCGGTGCTGATGGTTTAGTTGGATCAAGAATCGTTGAACTTCTTGGAGGAAATTTTGAATTTGTTCCCCTGTCTCAACAACAAATGGACATTACTGATATTGATCAAGTTAATAACACCTTAAAGGATATTGATTTTGATATATTCCTTCACTTGGCAGCCTACACCAACGTTCCTGAAGCAGAAACAAACAAGGACCTTTGTTATAAAATTAATCGCGACGGAACAAAAAATGTTTTTGAAAAAGTCATTCAAAAACAAAAAAAGTTTGTTTATATTTCAACAGATTTTGTCTTTGATGGTATTAACCCACCGTATTTTGAAGACTCTGTTCCTAACCCCACTTCTGTTTATGCCTCTTCAAAATATGAAGGTGAAAAAATTGTTAAAGACCAAGCAATGATTGTGAGAATTGCCTATCCTTACCGGGCAAACTTTAAGTTAAAGAAGGATTTTTTCAGAACTTTTAAATTTTATCTGGAAAATAACAAGCCCTTATCGATGATTGCCGACTCTCTTATGACTCCGACTTTTATTGATGATATTGCTTATGGATTAAAGTATTTGCTTAACAATTATTCTCCGGAAATTTATCATTTGATCGGATTAGATTCTCTTTCACCTTATGATGCCTGTCTTATGGTTGCCGAAAAATTCAATCTAAATAAATCTTTAATTGGAAAAACTACTTATAAAGAATATGTTAAAGAAAAAGCGGCCTTACCAAAATTAGCTGATATAAAAAGCAAAAAGAATTATTTCTGGAAGATGAAGTCATTCGAACAAGGACTTGATGAAATAAAATTTCAAATGTCAAATGACAACTAATAAATTTTAATGTTTTAAACATTTGTTATTTGATATTTATAATTCAATTGATGTTTGTTATTTGTTATTTATAATTAGTAGTTATGACTATAACCGTTGTTGGTCATGGATACGTAGGACTCGTCACTGCCTGTGTATTTGCGGATTTTGGCAATAAAGTTTGGATAATCGGCCACACCAAAGAAAAAATTAATCGTTTAAAAAGCGGCGATCCGATCATCTACGAACCTGGGCTTAAAGAACTTCTTCAAAAAAATCTCGCTTCAAAAAGAATTTCATTCACTTTAGATTATGAAAAAGCCATTCCAGAATCGGAAATCGTTTTTATTGCGGTTGGCACCCCGACAAAAGAAACTGGTGAAGCTGATTTAACCGCAGTTATTGAGGTTGCCCGTAACATTGGAAAAAATCTTAAAAGTAAATTTACGGTTGTGTCGTGTAAAAGTACGGTTCCAGTCGGCACCAACCATAAATTAGAAGTGATAATAAGCAAGCATAAATCAAAACAAGTTGATTTTGCCGTCGCCTCCTGTCCTGAATTTTTGCGTGAAGGAACGGGAATTTCTGATACCGTTAATGCTGATAGAGTTGTTATCGGGTCAGATAATAAACGAGCTATTGAAAAATTAGTTACGCTTCATAAACCAATTAACGGCAAAAGAGTGATTACTAATCTTGCCTCCTCCGAGATGATTAAATATGCATCCAATGTTTTTTTAGCTAATAAAATATCATTTGCTAATCTGATTTCTTTTTACTGTGAAAAGACGGGCGCTAATGTTAATGAAGTGTTGGCCGGAGTCGGAATTGACGCACGAATCGGTAAAAATTTTTTAAATCCCGGCCTGGGATATGGAGGATCTTGTTTACCGAAAGATGTGAAAGCGTTTTTGGATATTGGAAAAAGATTATCTATAGATACACAACTTCTTTTATCCATAGAAAATATAAATTTGAAAGCTCAAGAAAATTTTTTAGAAAAAATTATTAAATATTCACCTGGTAAAAAAGTCGCAATCTGGGGATTAAGCTTTAAACCTAATACCGACGATATAAGATTTGCTCCTTCAGTTTTTATAATTGAAAAGTTATTGAAACAAAATTTTCAAATAAATGTATATGATCAAGAAGCGTCTGAAAATATTAGAAAAATATTTGCTGATAACATTACCTATAATAAGAATCCATATCAAGCCGTAAATAAGGTTGATGCTTTAATCATCATCACTGAATGGAATGAGTTTAGGCAGATTGATTTAAATAGAATAAAAAAACTTATGTCCAATCCGACAATTTTTGATGGAAGAAATATTTATGACCCGTCTGATTTAAAGAAGTTAGGATTTAAATATTATTCAATTGGAAGACCCTCATGAAAATATTAATTACCGGGGGAGCCGGATTTATTGGCTCTCACTTAACAAGGTTTCATCTTGCCAAAAACGATAAAGTTATTGTAATTGATAACTTTATTACCGGAAATAAAAAAAATCTCGGAACCGAATCTGATAATAATAATTTAAAAATAATTGAAGCTGATATAAATAATTTTGATTTTTCTTATCTGCCAAGTTTTGATATTATCTATGACCTTGCCTCCCCCGCTTCACCAAAAGATTTTGAAATTTTGTCCGTAGAAATTCTTAAAACCAATAGTCTTGGATTAATGAATGTTTTAGATTTCTTTATAAAAAGTAATAGCAAAACATTGGTCTTCTCCTCAACCTCCGAAGTTTACGGTGACCCGTTGGAGCATCCACAAAAAGAAAGTTATTTTGGATATGTCAATCCCGTTGGTATCCGCTCTTGTTATGATGAAGGAAAAAGATTTGCCGAATCTCTGATAATGGCATATTTTAGAAAATATAAAAAAGATGTCAGAATTGCTCGTATTTTTAACACCTATGGACCATATATGAAAAAAGATGACGGTCGAGTTGTTTCCAATTTTGTTAACCAAGCAATCCGTCATCAACCATTGACAATTTATGGCAATGGATCTCAAACTCGTTCCTTTTGCTATGTCTCTGATATGGTTGAAGGATTATTTTCTTTAGCAACAACTCATAATTGTGCTGGTGAAATTATCAATATTGGTAATTCGAATGAAAAAACTATCTTAGAAATTGCTGACATAATAAAAAAATTGAGTAAATCACAATCAAAAATTATTTTCAAAACTATCGGACAAGATGATCCAAAAAAACGTTGTCCTGATATCACCAAAGTTAAAAAGCTATTAAATTGGCAACCAAAAATAAATTTAGAAGAAGGCTTAAAAAAAACTATCGAATATTTTAAAAACTTATGACCCTACTTCTCCCGACCGAGTCGGGATACGTTAGGGGTTAATAGTAAATTAAATATGAAAGTGATAATACCTAACGAAGCTATTATAAATTACTATATTGTTTATAGCGAAGTGGTATGAAAAAATTTGTTGTTATTGCGTCAACATATAATGAAAAGGGGGAAATAGAAAATTTAGTTTATAAAGTATTTGAGCAACAAAAAAAACTATTAAACTGGGAAATTTATTTATTAATCGTTGACAGTTTTTCAAAAGATGGAACAATCGAAATTGTAAAAAAACTTCAAAAAAAATTTCCAAAGTTGCATTTGCTAGAAACAGAAAAAGAGGGATTAGGTAAAGCTTATTTAAGTGGTTTTAAATACTGTGAGGAAAAAATCAATCCCTATTTAATTATTCAAATTGACGCAGATGGTCAACATGATCCTGAAAAAATACCTGATTTTATTAAGAAAATCGAGCAGGGAGCCGACTTCGTTGTGGGAACAAGATATTCAAAGGGTGGTTCTATTCCCTCTAACTGGGGCTTGCATAGGAAAATATTATCGATCGGAGCCAATTCTGTTGTTAAGTTTGGTTTCATGAAATTAAAAGTAACTGAATGGACAAACGGTTACCGAGCAATTAAATTTTGGCTCGTAAAAAAAGCTTATAATCACTTGGCTAATTATTCTGGTTATGTTTTTCAAGTAGCCTTTTTGGATTTTGCCATAAAAAATAATGCCGTTATAGATGAAATCCCAATTCATTTCAAAGAAAGAATAACTGGCACCTCTAAAATAAATGCTTTCCAATATAGTTTTCAAACGCTTTTATATGTTTTTAAAAATTCATCTTTTATTAAATTTGTAATTGTTGGTTTAATAGGCTTTGCGGTTGATTTTTCTTTCGCATATTTATTTATTAATAAGTTGCATATAGTTAAAGCACCGGCCAACATGTTAAGTGCCGAAATTGCAATCCTTTCTAATTTTTTGCTTAATAACTTTTGGAGTTTTAAGGATAAAAAAATTGCCGGTGGTTTTTTTACTTACTTAATTAAGTTTCTTACCTTTAACTTTGTCTCTTCCGGTTCAGTTATCATTCAGGGGGCCGGATTAAGTCTGGCTTTAAGATTTTTCGGGGATAAAAATATTCACCTTTTTGGAGTCGTAAACATTGGATCGTGGATTATTTATAAAATATTAATCATTGCCTTTATCATCATCCCCTATTCATATATTCTCTACAACAGATTTATTTGGAAGAAGAAGTAACTTATTCTTTCGTTGAGTATTCCGCAGACACCCACCCTTCCGTAAATTCTCCTTCAATTAACCCATCTTTATTATCGTTATATTTGATTTTAAACCAACCAGTTTTCTCATCAATTAATTCATACTTTTCTCCGGGCTTAACTTTGGCTGATTCGCTGGCATCTATTGAACCGTCAACTCTAACACGTAACCAACCTTGAGGATTTTCCTTTATTTTTACATAAGTTTTGTTGGTTACATTTCCACTATTACTAGCTGTTTTTGTTTTGTCGTCTGAAACTTTAGCAAATGAAGAGCTTTGGTCGATTGCCAATTTAAAGGCTGCGTTAACACGGTAACCCGGATCAACGTTAATTTTTTGTGTTCTTCGAAAAAAACCCGGCATAAAAACAGATAGTTCATGATCGCCTCTTGAAACGTTTTCCATTAAAGTCGGAGCGACACCTTTTTCATCACTATCTAAAGTAACGATCGCTCCTTGAGGTTCTGTTTCTACATAAATTTCACCTGACTGCGCATTTTGGGGTCTTTTTGTCATTTTGATTGCTGTAAATATCTCGCCGGCTGACGCAATATCTGATGAACCTAATTCTCGATTAACATAGGTTAAAGCATTTTTATAAATATTGATTTTACCGTTCCAGGAAGCCGTATCGGTCGCCGAAGTTTCAGGAATCAATTTTAACAGATATTCGCCAACTTTATATTTATCTTCAAAAGGTGTTTTTCCGATAAGGGTACTGTTAAGAAAAATGCTTGCCGTTGGTGAGGAAATTATTTTAATCTTTCCGTATTCGTTTTGTTTGTCAAAAATAAAAAACCGTACTGCTACAAAAATTACAAATAATAGAATTAATATCAAAAGCAGTGATAGTTTATTTTTCATATTTGTCATATGTTCATTTTAGGAAAGATTTCAAAATAATTCAATAGTTTAGAATTAAATGAGGTGAATATTGGGATTAAATTTTTCCAGTGATTTTATTTGATAGCTTGGCTTGATTGATTTCGGCAAGACGGAATATTTTGAGGGAACCAATAAAATTTTAAATCCTGCCCTGTCAGCTGCGATAACTCCGTTTTCCGTATCTTCAACCACTAAACACTCATTTTTTTTATAATTACCATAATTCGTGTTCAAATACTCAAATGCTTTTTTATAACATTCTGGTTCAGGTTTGCCTTTTTTGACTTGATCGCTTGAAATAACAAAATTGATAAATTTTTCCAACTTAAATTTATTAAATATTAGATTTATATATTTTTTAGAACCTGAAGAAACAATTGCATTTATTTTATTTAATTCTTTTAATTTACTTAATAAATCAATTGCTCCGGGATAAATTTTCGATTCGTCTTTCGCTAATTTAAGAAAAATTTCTTCTCTCGCTTCAATTAACTTCCTGGCAGGAAGTTCTTTTTCACTGATGTTGGAATGGTTTCTTCTGATGATTAAATTATCTGAGACTCTTCTCCCCATAAAATCTATATTTTTAACTTTCTCTTGAATTAAATTATAATCATAACCAAACTTTTCAAATACTAATCGATTTGCCCTAAGATGAAGGCTTAATGAATCAACAAGAGTATCGTCCAAATCAAAAAAAATGGCTCTAATCATTTTTTTATTTTATCAAAAGTAATTGTATTTGTGCTATCATATAAATGCCACTTCGCTATCGAAAATGGCATTGTGATAGTTTCGAGGCATAAACCGATGGTTAAAGAAGAAATATTAAAAAATTTGCAGGTGGTTTTGAAGAAAAAAGGAGTAAAAAATCCTGATATTGGCTTGGATCATCCAGTCAATTCTGACTTTGGAGATTATTCGACATCAGTTGCTCTCAAATTAACCAAAATCCTTAAAAAAAATCCTTTTGAAATTGCTCAAGAAATTGTTAAAAACCTAACAAAAAATTCTAATGTTAAAAAAATCGAAATCATCAAACCAGGTTTTATTAATTTTTGGATTTCAGATAAATTTTTAATAAATAATCTTAATAATTTGTTGGGAAAAGAACAAATTGACTACCCAGAATATCACCTTGGAAAAAATAAAAAACTCATGATTGAGTTTGCTCACCCAAACACTCATAAACTTTTCCATATTGGACATCTTAGAAACATTTCAACCGGAGAATCGTTGGTAAGGATATTGGAAGCTGTTGGAAATAAAGTTATTCGGAGTAATTATCAAGGAGATGTTGGTCTTCATATCGCTAAATGTTTGTACGGAATAAAACATTCTAAAACAGATATTGATGAACTTAGAACGTTGCAAAAAAGAATAGAGTTTATTGGAAAAATGTATTCTTTTGGAACTAAGGCTTATGAAGATGACAAAAAAGCCAAAGAAGAGATAATCAAAATCAATCGCATGATTTACGAGCACAATCCGGAAATCTTGCCTCTATGGACCGAAACCGTAAAATGGAGTATTAAATATTTTGAAGAAAACTATAAAAGATTTTACAGCCATTTTGATCGACTTTATTTTGAAAGTGAACTTCCTGAACGTGGCGCCAAGATAGTAAGTGGACTTTTAAAAAAAGGATTTCTTGAAAAAAGTCAGGGAGCAATTATTTTTAATGGAAAAAAATATGGACTGGACACCAGAGTTTTTATTAATTCTCAAGGCTTTCCTACTTATGAAGGAAAAGAATTAGCTTTGGCTGAAAAAGAAATTTCCGAATTTGGAGAAATAGATAAAATTATTCACACGGTCACACCAGAACAAACTAGTTTTTTCAAAGTTACTTTCAAAGTTGAAGAATTGATTGACAAAAAAAAATACAAAAATAAACAATATCATCTTGCCTATGAATGGGTAAAACTTAAGGCTGGGAAAATGTCTTCTCGAGAGGGAAACATTATAGAAGCTAATTGGTTAATAGATGAAATAAAAAATAAAATATTAGAAAAATTCAAATGTGATGAAAAAACAGCTGAAATTTTAGCAGTCGCCTCGGCAAAATATTCTTTCCTAAAAAACGGCACTCAAACAATTATTTACTTTGATATTGATGAATCTATTGCTGTCGATGGAAATTCTGCTCCCTATCTAATTTACACATATGTCCGTTGTCAATCGGTTCTTAACAAAAATGATTTGTGTCATCCCCGATCTAGTCGGGGATCCAGTGCTTTTTGTCTGGATTCCCGCCTTCGCGGGAATGACAATCGGATAACAATTAACAAGGATGAGCAAAATATTTTGCGTTTGCTCAACCAATTTCCTGAAATCGTTCAACAAGCAGCTATCCAATTTTCACCAAATTTAATAGCCAACTATCTTTATGAACTTGCTCAAAAATATAATTATTTTTATCAGAAAAATAAAATCTTGGATTCGAAAGAGAATACTAAACAATTAAGACTTAAATTAACGCAGGCCGTTGGAAAAGTAATTAAAGAAGGGCTTTATTTGCTGGGAATTAAAACGGTGGAGAAGATGTGAAAATTAACCTAATCAATCTATATGTTTTATATCTGTTCAAATTGCGGCTTCGGCTCCGGCTCTTGGATTGGCAAATGTCCTGATTGTGGAAAATGGAATACTTTAAAAGAAAAACCCGACTTCACTAAAGCTTCATCGGGTAAAAAAGGTGAAGCGGTTAAAAAAATTACAATTACTTCTTTATCAAAAATTAAGTCTTCTTTAAAATCTCGACTTTCAACAGGAATTTTTGAATTTGATCGGGTTTTAGGTGGCGGCGTTGTCCCTGGTGAAGTAATTTTACTTACTGGTCAACCTGGAATTGGAAAATCAACTTTAGTTCTTCAAGCCTTTCAAAATCTAAAAGTTCTTTATATTTCCGGTGAAGAATCGGCTGAACAGGTAAAAAATAGAGCTGAAAGACTTTCTGTCAATCTTGATAATTTGTCTTTTTCCGGTGATTTGCAGATTGAAAGCATCATTCAAAGCCTTGAAGAATTAAAAGATGAAATTGAAATCATTATCATTGATTCTGTCCAAACAATTTACTCAAAAAATATTGGGGGACCGGTGGCCGGAATCAGTCAGCTGAAAGAAGTAACCAAAAAAATAATCAACTTCGCCAAGCAATCAAAAATCAGCGTTCTTTTGATCGGTCATATAAATAAAGAGGGCGATGTTGCCGGGCCAAAAACTTTAGAACATTTTGTCGATTGTGTCCTCGAATTGGAAGGCGAAAAAATTTCGAATTTCCGATTACTCCGGGCTTCTAAAAACCGCTTTGGATCAACGGACGAAATTGGAATATTTGAGATGAAACAAAAAGGTTTAACTGAAATTAAAAATCCGCTAGTTTTTCTTGAAACCGACAAAAAACTTGAGCCGGGAAAAGCTATTGTTGGCGTTGCTGAAGGGAAAAGGCCGTTCTTTTTTGAAATACAAACATTAGTTGTTCCGACCAGTCTGATGACTCCCCGTCGAGTTGTCAAAGGTCTGGACTATAATAAAGTTTTATTGTTATTGGCGGTTATTCGAAAAAATCTTAATTTTCCTCTTGATCGTTTTGATGTTTTTGTTAATGTTGTAGGAGGCGTTTCCATAAAATCAACGGCAGCCGACCTTGGATTTATTGCTTCATTGATTTCTTCCTTCAAAAATATTGCCCTACCGGTTAATTCTCTTTTTGTCGGTGAAGTTGGTTTGCTTGGAGAAATTCGATCGTCTTTTCTTGAAGAAAAAATAGTCGAGGAATCAAGGAGATTAGGTTTTAAAAAAATCTATTCATCAAAAACAATTAAAACCGTCAAAGAATTGAAGTTAGTCATTCCCGCGTAGGCGGGAATCCAGACTAAAATAACTATGGATCCCCTCCTTCGAGGGGATGACGTCACGGTGTTCTTTTATAAAATATTTTTTCGACTGTGGTTTTTTTTCCATTAGCTCCGACCAGATTTATTATCAGCTTATTTTTTCCTTCATTAAGCGAATATTCATAAGTAAATATTCCCTCTTTGTTTTGATAAATTCGCTCCCCTACAATTGTAACACTTGTATCTTTCTCGGTTTTCCCAATAATTTTTATATTTTTTTCTATAGAAAAATTTTTTGTTGTTGGAGACAAAAGAATAAAATTTGGCGGCGAAAAATATGTTTTTAATTGAAAAACAAAATATAAAATAAAAAACAAAGATAAAATTATCAAACCAAGCTTTAAAAAATTTTTTGTTTCTGAAGTTAAATAAGCACTGGATACTTTTCTTTTAAATTTTACTTCTTCCTTTTTTTCATAATCACGTCTAAAAAACGCTAGGACTTTTTTATGATCAAGATTCAATACTCGAGAATAGTTTTTAAGAATCCCGGTTATATAAATTTTTGAAGAAAAATAATTCCAATTTTCGTCTTCAATTGCTTTTAAATATTTTTCTCTTACCTTTATTTGCTTTTCAATATCGATTAAAAGTAAGCCTTTTTTCTCTCTCTCCTTTTTAAGAATAGTGCCGACGGATAGCATAGATTTATTATACTCTCCCTGTATATTCACCTGTCTCTGGATTTATACTGATTATTTCACCAATTTTTACGAATATTGGGACCATGACTGTTGCCCCTGTTTCAACTTTAACTGGTTTCTTGGCGCCGGAAACGGTATCACCTTTGGCTGCATCATCTGCTTCAACTATTTTAAGTTTGACACTCATCGGTGGACGAATTGTTAAAGGTTTATCATTATACATATATACAAACATCTTCTCTCCTTCTTTTAAAAATCTTGATATTCCACCCACGATGGATATTGGAAGTGCAGACTGATTAAAGGTTCGCTCATCCATAAAATATAAATTCTCTTTGTCTTTATATATATATTGCATATCAACTGAAGTGACATCCAATACTTCTATTTGTTCATTAGATTTATAAGCATATTCAACATTTTTGGCTGATATCAAATTCTTTAATCTTGCCTTCATTAAGGCCGATCCTTTACCTGGAGAATAAAAATCTGCTTTCTGCACCTGACAAATCTCCCCCTGGAAAAAAACAAACTCGCCTTTTTTTAGATTACCAGCATTTATTCTCATACTTAATAAAATTAAAAACGAAGGTATTAAATTTTTTGCGGTTTGTTGTTTTCCGTCAAAAAATTGAATACCGAGTTTTTATGAAATATTAATTAACTTCAACTGATCAATCGAAGTCGTATTTGTAAATATCATTACCAATCTTTCAAACCCTATTCCTGCTCCAGTACAAAAAGGTAAACCATATTTTAATGCTTTGATAAGGCCTTTGTCAATCGTATGATTAATAAATTTATTTTTTTCTCGCTTCCCCGATTCTTGTGAAAATCTTCTTATCTGTTCTTTATAATTGTTAAGTTCTGTGCAAAATCCACCGACTTCTAATCCGTTAATATAAAATTCACACCTTTCGGCGGTTTTTTTATCCTTGCTTAATTTTGCCAAAGATGCCAGTTGTCTGGGATAATTATAAAGTAAGGTCGGGTAACCATTTCTACCGAGTTTTGACTCGATTTCGGAAGCTAAGATCTGCGAAAATAAATCTTCATAACTCGCATTATTGATCTTATATCCTTTTTCCTTAGCTTTTTTAATAAACAGTTTTTCATCAAATAATTCTTTTTCTTTCACTCCGGCAAACTTATCAAACGCCTGAGCTACCGAAAATTTCTCCCATTTATCAAATTTTAATTTTTGCTTGCCCTTCGAAGCTTTAGCGAAGAAGGGATTTTTAACTTTATTGCCTATATGTTTTAATAATTTTAAAATCTCGTTTGCCATTTGCAAATAATTTATTCCTAGTTTATAGAATTCAAGCATAGTAAATTCAGGATTATGCCAATCCGAATTTGGCTCACTATTACGAAATGACCTGTCAAGATAATAACAATTACCAATCCCTGCAACCAGCAATCTTTTCAAAAACAACTCGGGAGATGGCGTTAAATAAAGTTTTTGTTTATTATCAAAATATTTAAATTCCGTCTCAAATACTTCCAAATATGACTCAGGAATCAGGGTCGGAGATAAAACTGGCAGATTAACTTTCAAGTAATTATTCGACTCCATAAACTCACTAACCGCTTTTTCTACCTGGAGATAGATTTTGTAGTTATCTAAGTTTTTTATTGACGTTTGTATTTTCATTCCATCTCCTCCGCCAACTCTCTCAATAATTCTTTTGCTCTTGAGGAAACCCTTGATGGGGTGTTGATTTTATAGACAACGTACTGATCACCTTTGCGATTTGACTGAGGATAAGGAACTCCTTGATCGTGAAGTTTAACGGTTGTCCCCGACTGCGTCCCCGACCTGATCTTTAATTTAATCGTTCCGTTAATGGTGGGGATCTCAACTACTCCGCCAAGAACCGCTAAAAAATAAGAGATTTCTTTTTCAAAATAAATATCCTGGCCTTTTCTGGTGAAATATGGATGCGATTTAACTTTTACTTGCAAATCAAAGTCAGAAAATCTTATTCTCATACCATTATCAACTCCAGCCGGAATTTGAAATGATTTTTCCTCCCCTTTGACAATCATGGTTTTTTTTACTCCGTTGACGGCTTCTTCAAACGTTAAAGTAATTTCATAAACATCCCGTCTTCGTTGTCTTCTCCCCCGGGAAAACGGTGATTGAAAACCGAAAAACTGTTCAAAGATTTCAAAAGGATCTGAAAATCCGCCAAAGTCGACATTTTCAAAAGGTGATCCAGCTCCGCCAAAATCAGTATAAACATTAAATGGACCTTGTTGAGAATATTGACCGCCTCCTGCATTGCCAGGTCCTCCTCGATTAAAGGCACTTTCACCATACTGGTCATACATTTCTCGCTTCTTTGGATTAGAAAGTACTTCGTAAGCTTTAGTAACATCTTTAAACTTGCTATTTGCCTCAGTGGTTTTATTGCGATCAGGATGCCATTTGAGAGCCTGGCGGCGATAAGCCGTTTTTATTTCCTGCTCAGAAGCATTTTTTGAAACACCAAGGGTTTCATAATAATCAGACATAATAAGATAATGTCAAATGACAAAATTTCAATGACAATTCAATAACAAATTTTTAATGTTTTAATATTTAAACATTTGACATTTCAAATTGATTTATCATTTGTTATTTTAATTTACGACCTCTCCCTCCTCAACTTTTCCTTTCTTCCCCTTATCCTCCGATTTGTCCCCCGTAGGTTCACCGGAGGGGGAAGCTTTAGCGGAGGAGGATTTTTCTTCTCCTTTTGGTTGTTCCTGACCTTTGCCATATATCGCTTGACCTATTTTAGAGAGCTCTTCGGAAAGATCTTTTGTTTTTGATTCAATTTCATCTTTTGTTCCTTTTTCAATCTTCTCCTTCAACTCTTTAATCTTCTTTTCAACGTTTTCTCTGACGGTTTTATCAACTTTATCTCCGGCATCCCGCAAAGATTTTTCCGATACATAGATCATGTTGTCAGCTTTATTTCTGACTTCAATTTTTTCTTTTTCTTCCCGATCGCGATCGGCATTCTTTTCCGCCTCTTCTCTCATCTTTTCGATTTCATCTTTAGTCAAACCGGTTGATCCGGTAATTTTAATTGCCTGGGATTTACCGGTTGCTTTATCTTTTGCCGTTACCGTCAAAATTCCATTGGCATCCAGATCAAAAGAAACTTCAATTTGAGGAACCCCGCGTGGCGCTGGAGGAATTCCGTCCAATGTAAATCTACCCAATGACTTATTGTCTCGAGCCAAAGGCCGTTCCCCCTGCATAATATGAATTTCTACCTGGGTTTGATTATCACCGGCGGTTGAAAACACTTCAGCTTTTGTGTTTGGAACCGTGGTGTTTTTTTGAATCAACGGCGTCATCACACCACCTAATGTTTCAAGTCCAAGTGTCAGCGGGGTTACATCCAGCAACACAACATCCTTTGTTTCGCCGGTCAAAACACCTCCCTGAATTGCGGCTCCAAGAGCGACTACCTCATCAGGATTAACTGATCGATTTGGTTCTTTGCCAAAAAATTCTTTTACCTTTTCAATTACTTTAGGCATTCTGGTCATTCCCCCGACTAAAACGACTTCATTGATTTTAGAAACGTCAACTTTTGCATCTTTCAGACAGGCTTTAACCGGTCCAAATGTTTTTTCAATTAATTCGCCAATCAGTGATTCGAGTTTGGCTCGGTTTAACTTCATCACTAGATGTGAAGGCTGACCATCTTTAACGGTAATAAAGGGTAAATTGACTTCTGCTTCTTTTGAAGTAGACAGTTCAATCTTGGCCTTTTCAGCTGCATCTCGCAGTCGTTGCAAAGCTTGCGGATCACGTCTTAAATCCACTCCATTATCTTTTTTGAATTCCTCAGCTAAATAGTCAAGGATTACTTTATCAAAATCGTCTCCACCTAAATGAGTATCGCCATTGGTCGCTTTCACT
>Ga0172375_10007798_pt1 | contig 14587 bp, 9 predicted proteins | sample LakKiv1m_FD_114537 | JGI IMG/M metagenome (GOLD analysis project Ga0172375, IMG submission 114537) | Freshwater microbial communities from Kabuno Bay, South-Kivu, Congo - kab_092012_11.1m | ecosystem: Environmental > Aquatic > Freshwater > Lake | place: Democratic Republic of the Congo... | reverse complement strand
GAGCAGTCCCTGGTTTTACATAGAGCATGTTTCCCGAAAGTGCTGAGGAGAAAATCGCAGATTTTCATCTCGAAGCGTGAGGGAAATGCGCCGCCATACACTTCGAGACGACGCATTCTGAGCGCCTCCTCAGTGCAGGCGGAAGTGAATTTGATAACTTGCCGGAATAATAAAATATATTTAATCAAACTGGAGACGACTAAGTTTCCAGATACAGTGACGGCATGTCGCATGAATTGATATCCGCTTTATATCCGGTATTTCTATTCTAATATTGTAACTGCGATAATTACGCATCATTCGAAAATAGTATTGACAGTCCCATGTAGCAGTGTTATCAATTATAAGTAAATTACAAATAGAGATGTATGTCCTTCTGTCGCGGTATTATGTACTTTATTGAGGGTAAAAGTAAAGGAGACTGTCATGGCTCGTAAACAAGCTGTTCTATTTTCTGTTTTCGTAATGCTCTTTCTTCTTCTGGGAGTGACAGAAGCCTGTAACAGCGAAGATTCTGGCGGCGAAGGCGAGGGCGAGGGTGAAGGCGAAGGTGAGGGCGAGGGTGAGGGCGAAGGTGAGGGTGAAGGCGAGCCGGAGTGTTCCGAGGGTGAATATTGTGGTGTCAAACCGATTCCTGTCTGCGAGTCGAGTAAAGAGCAACCCGAGCCGCTGGATCAGATCCACCTTGACGCCCGCAATTCCATTTCGCCTCAAGGCGAGGAGAATAAGCCCTTCACCTACTACTGGGACTGGCCTCCAGGAGGAAAACCGGATCATGCTGGTGACACTCGTTTAATAAGAGAAAGCGCCGGTTTCGATGACGATCCGGCTGCCGCTGCAGTTACAGACTCCTGGAGCGATGAAGGCTACCCCAAAATCAAATTTCCCGTTAACGGAGAGTATACAGTTCGCGTGAAGGTAAGGGATGCTGACGGCAATGAAAGCGGACCCAGTGCGGCCTGCCCTCATTGTCCGGAATGGGCTTACTGCACCATGAATGTAAGACCAGATATAAAGCTGCACATCGAGCTTCTGTGGCTCAAGGGCGACCCGGTAGACCTCGACCTCTTCCTGGTTCGTGAGCGCCCGGATGGCACATTTGCAATCCCCAACGCCTACCAAGACAAACCGGAAATCGAGCCTCCTGGTTGGATCTCCTGTGATGACGACACCGACTGCACTCCATTCGAGTGCGGTGATAACGGCTACTGCAAAAATGAATGTAATTCAGACGATAGCTGCAAAGAAGTAAATCCGGGTTGGGTTTGCGGACAGAGCGGTGAGTGTGAAGTAATCGAAAGCGGTATAATTGAGTGTGAAACGGATGCAGACTGCGGTACTTACTTCTGCAACCCCACAAAAATCGGAAGCTCCGGCAATAGGATGATCTGCACTACTCATCCTGGGGATTCGGTAAACGACACCTGTTACTTCATGAATACCGAGCCGCGCTGGGGCGAGTTTGAGACGCTTGAACGTGTTTGCAATGGAGAAGCTGACTGCACCGGCGGCGCAACGGATGTTCCTTTTACCTGTTCTTCGGGTACCTGCGATTTCCCCTGCACGAGCTCAAATGAATGTCTGGCCGCTTCTTCTGAGTACATCTGCGATGTGGATGCCGCCTCACCGGTATGCATCGGCAACAGCCTTGAAGACGATCCTACTCTCGACATCGATGACACTGACGGCTGGGGTCCGGAGAACATTTCTCTTAAAAAGCCTGCGCCCGGTCGTTATCGAATTGTCACTGGGATGAACCCGAATTCGAATGTAGAAGGGTTTTTAAGTGAAATCGACCCTGCACCTGCTTATGTTCAGATACATTTAGATGGAGAAATTGCTCTTGAGCACGAGTTGAGTTCAGAATTTCTGATCCCTGGCACTTACTGGAAAGTGGCCGACATAATCTGGGAAAACGATGATGCCACAATAGTACCGCTCTGCGCTGGCTGGACTCTTACCGAGTGCGTCACCAGCGATGAATGCAAAGAGTGGTTCGGAGACGGCTACACCTGCGAAGAACGGAATTATGGCGATTGGTGCTCGAACTGCATAGGCTCAACTTTACCTCAGGATTGCGATCCGCGTGCGGAGTGTGATAACGACAGCGACTGCACCGACTTCGGCAGCGGCTACACTTGCCAGGAACTCACAGGCAGTTTCTGCAAATGCGACGGCTCCGATCCGTATGCGGATTTCGATGCCAACCCATATGCCAACCCGTTCATCTCGTATACCGGCGGACGTTTCATTCCGAACGATCCTTTCGATCCACGTTCGATCTGGTGTGATGCGCCGACTTACATGTATAACGAAACCGACACCTGCGAGTCGCTGTATGAAGGCAGATAAAACGGGAATCTGCTCCTGCTGATGTCGATTCACTAATATGGGCGGCGGAAAATTCAAAATCCGCCGCCCTTTTCTTTTAGGTCAAAACTCCTTAATTGATGTAATGCCTCTTGAATCCGTGCAGGACTTCTGCTAGGATTTCGCCACTTCAGGTTTCATGTCTGCCTGACAAGGGAGTTTTTTCGTGCAGATAGTTCTGGATACGGATAGGATAGAAAAGTCTGTGAAAAAGGCGGTGCTGGCCATCGGCAACTTCGATGGCGTGCATCTGGGCCATCAGGAACTGCTGCGCATCGCACGCGAGCAGGCCGCCGCCGCAGGCGGAACCAGCGTCGCTCTGACCTTCTGGCCGCATCCCATAACTCTGCACAGTGAAAAGAATTTTTCACCCATTCAAACCCTCGAAGAGCGTCTCGAAAGCATGGCTCTGTACGGCATCGATATGGCGGCTGTCATGCGTTTTGACACGGCTCTGGCTCAGCACAGCCCCGAAGAATTCGTCACGGAAAAACTTATGCGCAGTTTTGAACTGGAAACCGTAATTATCGGATTCAATCATAATTTCGGGCGCAATCGTTCCGGCAACACCGACACCATGCGCGAGCTGGGCGCAAAATACGGCTTTAAAGTCATTGCCCTGGAAGCTGTGGATTTCAAAGGTTCGCCGGTTTCTTCCAGTCGCATCCGGCGTTCTTTAGCCGCCGGGCAGATTGTGGAAGTCAATGAACTCCTGGGGCGGCGCTATCAGCTAGGCGGAAAAGTAGTCAAAGGCTTCGGGCGCGGCTCGCGCCTTTTAGGCTTCCCGACCGCCAACATTGATGCCGGAATACGCCAGACTCCCTGTGAAGGCATTTATGCCGTATATGCTCATCTTGGTGATAAAAAGTTAAAAGGCGCTCTTAACATCGGTAAAAATCCGACCTTCGACAATCAATCCTTAAGCCTGGAGGTTTTCATCCTCGATTTTGAAGGCGACATATACGACGAAAACATAAAACTCGAATTCGTACAGCGCATCAGAGATGAGCGCCGTTTCCCCAATCCTGAAGAACTGCGCAGGCAGATAGAACGTGATGTGCTGGAGGTGCGCAGTGTACTTGGATAAGCGTGTCGGTGTAGTGGTACCGGCCTACAATGCTTCGGCGCACATAGCTGATGTTCTTTCCGGCATGCCTGAAATTGTGGACGTGATCGCCTTTGTAAACGACGGTTCTTTAGATGACACCTGGGAGCGTGCCTCCGCAGTAGAACGCGAAGGTCTGGTGTGTCTGCGTCATGCCAGACGACGCGGCGTAGGCGCAGCCATGGAAAGCGGCTACCGCGAGTGTCTGCTGCAGGGTTGCGATCTCATCGCTGTAATGGCCGGTGACGGCCAGATGAGCCCGGACGATCTTGAGGCGCTGCTGGTGCCGGTGGCTTCAGGCGAAGCAGACTACGCCAAGGGCAATCGCTTCCTGCGGGCCGACTGTATCTCCGAAATGCCGCTGGGTCGCCGTTTCGGCAACGTTACGCTTTCGCTGTTGTCAAAACCCGTAACCGGCTACTGGCGTGTTTTCGACAGCCAGTGCGGTTATACGGTTATTTCACGTTATATGCTGGGCGAAATTCTGAAGGAAGGCATTTACCATGGTTATGGCGTACCAAACGACCTGCTGACGCGGCTGGGTCTTTTAGGTGCGCGTGTTAAAGATGTGCCGGTAAAAGCCATATACAGCGACGGCCATTCGCGCATGAATATGCGCGTGGTGCCTTTCACCGTTTCGGCGCTGCTGTTTCGTCTCTGGCTTAAACGCATGGGCCGCACGGCTCTCGACATGGCCGTTATGCAGGAACGCTGATGCGCAAAAGCGGCAGAATCGTACTGGCCAGTTCTTTCCCGCGTTTTGAAGGCGATTACGCCGGTGCCTTTGTCGCGCGCCATCTCGATTACTGCTCACAGTTCGAACCGCAGACGCTGATCTGCCCGCGTGATAAACAGGTTGATGCCGCTTTTGATGCCTCCCGGCCTTACCGCGTAGTGCGTTTTCCGCATCCTCCGGGAATTCTGTATGGCTCCGGCGGTCCCGAAAATATAAGATCGGGCGGCGTACTGCTTTATCCCAAAGCAGCCTGCGCCTGCAGCGCCATGTTTGCGGCGGCTTTACCCCATGTCTGGCGCAGTCGCGGCATTACGGCGCACTGGGCTCTGCCTGCCGGGCTGGTGGGAATGGCTTTAAAGAAAATCAGCGGGCTGCCGCTGCAACTGATACTGCACGGCGGAGCCGCACAACTGTTGCTGAATAGTCTTCCAGGTCGCCTCCTGCTGCGGCGCGTTCTTCAAAGCGCCGACGATGTCGTTTTCGTTTCCGAAGCCTTGCGCCGGCGCATACTGAAAACCCTGCCTGTCGATGTCCGCGAAAGCATAGCCGCGCGCAGTCGGGTTGTTCCCATGGGCGTTGATGCTGAGCAGTTCCGCCGCGCCGACAATCTGCCAGCCGCAGTGCTTGAAAACCAGCGCATTCTCTTCATGGGCAGGCTGGTGCCCATAAAAGGGGCCGACATTCTGATACAGGCTTTGTCACACGTTAAAAACGCCTTTTCGCTGATCGTAGCCGGAGACGGTCCCCAGACTGCTTTTTTAAAAGACCTGTGCGAAGAACTGGGCGTCAAAGCCGAATTCACCGGAAACGTCGATTACCGCAGACGTGCCGAATTTTTTAAGAAATGTCCAGTATTTGTTCTGCCTTCGCGTTACCTGGAAGACGGGCGTGTCGAAGGAGCGCCGCAGGTCCTATTGGAAGCAATGGCGGCAGGAGCTTGCATAATTGCCGCCGATACAGGCGGAGCACGCGAAATGCTCGCAGATGGCGAATACGGACTGCTTTTCGAAGCAGAAAAAGTGGAACAACTGGCTGATCTTTTGAATAAAGCCTTGCAAAACGGCAGTCTGCGCCGTAATTTGGGTGAAAAGGCGTTGCGGGCTGCACAGAACTTCGACTGGAATATTGTCGGAAAAGCCCTGCTTGAGACTCCGGGGAGTGACGCGAAATGAAAATTCTGATGATTACAAAACCGATGGCTCCACCCTGGGACGATTCGGCTAAAAATATGGCTCGCGACATCGTTTTCGCCGCGCCGGAGCGCAAGTTTCAACTGCTTTCTATCCCTGATTATCGTATCGGAACTGAAAACGCCTGTGAAGAACCTTTCTATTCCGATGTGAAATCCGGCTATGCTCCCGACCTGTCGATGAAAATGCGCATTTTCGCCCGCATCCTCCGCCCGGACAAGGTCGATCTGGTGCACCTGTTCTTTCAGCCCAATCCGCTGACTCTGCGCATGAGCCGCTATGCTCTGGCGATGAAAAGTCATACAAAATGCATACACACTCTTACCTGTGCGCCGGGTAATTTCGAAAAATCAGCGCCGCTGCTTTTCGCCGATAGCGTAGTAACCGTCAGCAAATGGACCGCCCGGCAGCTTGAAGCTCACGGCGTAAACCACGTAAGCTGCGTTTACCCTTGCGCTGAAACCAGTCCCTCAGGCGACTGCAGCGCCGCCAGAGACAAACTGGGTCTGCCGGGCAACGGCCCGCTGGCGCTTTTTGCCGGAGATCTTGAATCCGACGCCATGATTGAGCGTCTGGTACGCATTCTGGAAGGCATTAAAGGTTCCGGGTTGCGGCTTATTGCGGCCTGCCGCGATAAAACCGAAGCCACACCCATATATAAAAGCCGTCTCAAACATCTGGCCGAGGAAGCCGGAGCAGGCGACAGCCTAATTCTGCTGGGGCGTGTAGACAATATGCCGGCGCTCTTCGATTCGGTCGATTTTCAGATTTTCCCTTCGGACAGTCTTTACGGCAAAATGGACCTGCCTCTGGTATTGCTGGAAGGCATGGGTCGTGGCGTGCCGGTATTACTGTCCGAACTGCCGCCTTTAGCCGAGCTTCTGCCCGACGAGCGCGCAGGTCGCATAATTGCAGCCGACGATGCCGGAACCTGGGTGGCGGCCATGCTCCAATGGGCTTCTGACCGACAGCTTTTAAAATCGGCCTCCGACGCCGCCAGAGAAACAGTGGCGCAGGAATTCAGCCGCGAGCGGCTGGGTCGCGAATACGAAACCCTTTACCGCGAACTGGAAGACAATAAATGACGCATCGCAATCCGCAGGAATATTACGACGATTTTTCGAAGGTATACGACAATCCGCGCGACAGCGGTTATCACCTTTTCCTGGACGAGCTTGAGACAGACATTCTCAAGCATTATGTCACAGGCAAAACCGTGCTCGAAGCCGGATGCGGAACCGGTCTGATACTGAAACGCGTGGCAGCCGTGGCGCAGAAGGCTGTAGGCGTGGATCTCTCTCCCGGCATGCTCGAAAAAGCGCGCGCCCGCGGTCTGGAATGCTCGCAGGCCGACCTTTCGTCGCTGCCGTTCCCCGATAGCACCTTCGATGCCGTTTACTCCTTCAAGGTACTGGCGCATGTGCCGGATATTAAAAATGCCATGTCCGAAATGCACCGTGTAACAAAACCGGGTGGTCATCTTATTCTTGAGTTTTACAATCCATACAGCCTGCGCGGTCTGGTTAAAAAGCTTAAGCCTGCCACAAAAATAACCGGAACAGCCGACGACGAACAGGTTTTCACGCGCTATGACAATTGCGCCGATGTCATGTCATATATCCCCGAAGACGTCAGTCTGGTGGAAACACGCGGTATACGAATCTTTACGCCGGCGGCTTTTGTGCATGATATCCCGCTCTTAGGCGGCCTGCTGCGCGGAGCCGAGCGCCTGGCCAGCAGTGGACCACTGGCAGCCATGGCCGGGTTCAGGGTCTATATTTTCCGCCGTGACGAATAAGCAACGGCTGAAAACACATCGGTTACTAAATAAATATTTCCAATAAACATTAGGATGGATTAATCTGTCTTCTCATCGAGATATTCCCTCCACAGTGTCAGATAATAGAAGAGAATAATAGCAATCCAATACATTATCATTATCACCCAAACCCATGGTGTCTCCGAAAATTTATCGTAAAAGCAAGCAATGAAAAACACTATGAATACGATAATTCCCAATACGGTCAGAACCTTATCTGAAGTTTTGGCGAATATGTTCCATATAATTTCGTTAATGATAATACATGCCATACATCCGTAGAATGAATTCCACTGCGCTGTTGATTTTCCATCAAAGAAACCAAGGTAGTAGAATGCAAAAAAAATAAGGACTACTTCAATAAAGTCGCAGAAAAAAGTTTTCCAATTGTATACGATTTCGGTACCTTCATTTAGAAGGAATGACAAACTAAAGAATGCAATAAGTGCCAGGGCATAATACATACCTGTGTCCAGTAACACCTGAGAAGCAGAATCCATACTGGCAATTTTGAACAATATAAGTACAAATGCTGTTCCTACAACCGCGGGATAAAAAAGAGATTGCATAAGCTTATGTAAATATTTGCCCTTATTATTATTGTGGCATGTACTCATTTGTTAACCTATTTAGGAAATTAGCTGCAGGGAGGCTTGTGTAAATCAAATGTTCAGTTTTCATCCCATTACGGCTATGGGTTCGACGTGCCTGTTGGAGCGCGATTTTGCAAGTTCATAGGCCGTCTGCAGATTCATCCAGAATTCGGGACTGATATTAAACGCCTCGGCAAAAAGCCAGGCAGTCTGCGGAGTAACTCCGCGCTTGCCGTGAATTATTTCATTAACCCGCTGTAATGGAATGCCTATGTGTTTTGAAAAGGCCACCTGAGTCAGGCCAAGCGGCTTTAAAAATTCTTCCAACAGAATTTCTCCGGGATGAGAGGGAATGCGGTTTTCTGGAAGCATGTCAGTCTCCTATTCGTGATAATCCATAAAGGTTACATCCCAGGCAGCTTCTTGCTCCCAGCGGAACACAAGACGCCAGCGCTCGTTCACCCTTATGCTGTAATGTCCGGCCAGATCGCCTTTCAAAACTTCCAGCCGGTTTCCTGGATGAGAACGCAGATCCTGCAAACGGACGGCAGCTTCAAGCATGTCGAGCTTGCGCAACGTCGCCTTCACAACCTCAATAGGCAGGCGTACAGTTTCCCTGTTTGACCAGCCTTGAAACAGCGCCTCCGTGCGCCTGTCGCCAAAAGAGCGGATCACATTCACCTCCTGTATGTGATTATACGCTATCACGGTAATCATGCAAGTCGATATTCTTTTTCACGAACTTTTTACCGTAGAAAAAAAATGCTGACTCATCCCCAGTTTTGCAAAAAGCCAACTTGACTTTTTGAATGTCCGTGCTTCTCCACCGATGAACCCTGAGGAAGCCCCTTTGAAGGGGCTGTCTCGAAGGGTGAATCGGATGTTTTTCTCGTGCTTCGAGACGAAAATCTAACGATTTTCTCCTCAGCAACTCGGAAAACCACATCTTCGCTTAACTGGGGATGAGTCAGATAAAAATGTCTCACCAGTCAACTTAGCTTGAAGCATGCTTAAATGTGGAGTATCATATAAATTTGAAGTGAATTGTCATCTTTACAATTACTGCGGGAGAAAACCATGTTGTGTTCAAAACGGGCGCGACTTGCAGCGATAATTTCTGTTGTTTTTCTTGCCATGGCTTATTCCTCCCATGTCTGGGCAATGTCGTGCGAGAATGATCCTGACTGCAACGACGGCAAAGCCTGCACTCTGGATCTGTGTAACGGCAATGTCTGTGAGTGGGTTCCAGACAGCGGAGCATGTCAGGACAGTCTCTTCTGCAACGGCAGTGAAGTATGCGATCCCGAAAATCCCGAAGCCAATGCCGACGGCTGTGCTGAAGGCACTGCGATTGAATGCGGCGTCGGCCTGCCGGATTGTGTGAACAGCGAATGTTCAGAGGCTCTGGAGGGTGGATGCGTAAACACGCCGGATGATTCATTCTGTGACGACGGACTGGCCTGTAATGGAACTGAAACCTGTGATGAACTGGAAGGTTGTATGACTGGAACGCCCGCCTGTGCGGACGATTGGTTCTGTACTTCAAATGAATGCACTGAACTTGGTTCAGGCGCTTACGAATGTGATTTTATACCTGACCATACAATCTGCGCCGATTCTCAATACTGCAACGGAGCCGAACAATGCAATCCTTCCGATCCCGCTCACAATGCTCTGGGTTGTGTTGTCGATGTGCCGGATGTGGATTGCGACGATGGCTTTGCCTGCACAGTCGACTATTGTAGCGAGACTCAGGATAAATGCATTAATGCCGCCGATAACGGATACTGCAACGACAATCTGTTCTGCAATGGTCAGGAAACCTGCAACGTCACTGCTGTCGGACACCTGGCTAACGGCTGTCTGCCTGGAAGCGCGCCGGACTGCGACGACGAAGTCGGCTGCACCGATGATTCCTGCGATGAGACTCACGATGTCTGTCTGAATGAAGCGCTGGATTCCAACTGCGACGATTTCAATCCCTGCACCGGACCGGATACCTGTAACGAAGTCAACGACTGTTTCAATCCCTTTATTGATGACGGGACAAACTGCACTCTGCCTGGAGGCGGGTCCGGCATCTGCCGCAGCGGAATCTGCACTACCGGCTGTCTCGAAAATAACGACTGCAACGATGGTCTGGCCTGCACCGTCGATACCTGTAATCTCGAAACTGAAACCTGCGAGTATGCTCCTGACAATACATATTGCGATAACGACCTGTGGTGCGACGGAACGGAAGTCTGCTCGCCGGGCAATCCTCAGTCGGACGCCGAAGGCTGTCTGGATGGAGACGCCCCCAATTGCGTGGATGCCCATGACTGCACAGTCGATTCGTGCGATGAAAACAACAACAAATGCGTAAATGCGCCGGACAATACGGTCTGCGACAACGAAGTCTGGTGTGATGGATCCGAAATCTGCAGCGCTTCACTTGGCTGTATTTCCGGGGCCGAGCCATGCGATGACGGTGTCTCGTGTACGGTTGACGAATGTGGAGAAGCAGGACATTCCTGCACCAACACGGCAACCAATTCACTCTGCGACGACAGTCTGTGGTGCAATGGCAGCGAAATATGCAATGCTGCTACCGGATGTGAATCCGGAACTGCTCCAGATTGCGACGACGAGGTTGGTTGCACAGATGATGATTGCGATGAAGATGCCGATGATTGCACCAATGTCATTAACAACGGCAACTGTGAAGACTACAACGACTGTACGAATCAATACTGCGATGCCGCTCTGGACTGCCAGTACAGCAACGTTGACAACGGCGATACCTGTCAGCTCAATCCGTCCATTCAGGGCGTCTGCTTCAATGGATTGTGTCAGGAGAGCTGCACATTCGACGAAGACTGTCCGGCTCCGGCCTGCGTGACAGCCGAATGCGCAGGCGGTCTATGCCAGTTCACCGCCGATAACGCTTATTGCAACGACGCCAACGTATGCAACGGTGTTGAAAGCTGCAACCCGAATCATCCCAACGCCGGTGAGGATGGCTGCGTATCCACTTCATCTCTGAACTGCAACGACGGCATTGCCTGTACCGGCGACACCTGTCATGCAACCAATGGCTGTCAGCATAGCGCCAACAACGCCCTGTGCTCGGACAACGATTACTGCGATGGCCAGGAAGTCTGCAATGTCACCAGCGGCTGTCAGGAAAGCTCAGAACCAGATCCTTCGTGTGACGACGGGATTCCCTGCACTGTCGACAGTTGTGACGCGATTGAGGGCTGTCTGCACGTTCCGCAGAACTCACTCTGTCAGGACAACCTCTTCTGTAACGGTGCCGAGATCTGTGATGAGCTGCTGGGCTGTCAGGCCGGAGAAGCTCCGGACTGCGCCGACACTTTCGCCTGCACTACCGATACTTGCGACGAGACCAGCAATGTCTGCCGACACTCTCCCAGTAATACCTACTGCGGCAACGGGCTCTATTGCGACGGTGTGGAAACCTGTAACCCCTATAACCCGCAGGCAGGAGTCAATGGTTGTGTGCCGGGCACCGAACCCGATTGCGATGACGGTTTTGCCTGTACCGATGACTCCTGCGACGAGCAGAACGATAATTGCTATCACGCGCCGCAGCATTCCTTCTGCGACGATGAGGCTTTCTGTAATGGTGAAGAAACCTGTGAGCCCAGCGATCCATTGTCGGATGATGATGGCTGTGTCCCTGGTGAAGAGGTGGCCTGTAACGACGACGTTGACTGTACTGTTGACGAATGCAATGAGGGCACGGATCAATGCGAATTTTCTCCTGACCATGCCGCATGTGTAGACAACCTGTGGTGCAACGGCGACGAATACTGCAGCGATGTAGCGGGCTGTTATCATGCATCTGTTCCCAACTGCGTAGATGCTTTCGCTTGTACGCTTGATTCCTGTGATGAGGAAAACAACATATGCGCCCATCAGACGCGCAACTGGTTGTGTACTGACAGTTCGGTCTGCGACGGTGCGGAAACCTGTGTGGTCGGTTCCGGCTGCGTCGAAGGAACCCCTCTTGACTGTGAAGATGACTGGTCATGCACATATGACACCTGTGAAGACACTCAGGGTGGTTGTGTGAATGAACCTCAGCATACCGAATGCAGTGACGGCCTGGCATGCAACGGAGAAGAGCTCTGCGATCCCGAATCTGTGTTTCACGGAGCCGACGGCTGCACATCCGGAACTGAGATTGAATGTGAAGACGGCGTAAGCTGCACTGTCGGAACCTGTCACGAGCTGCCGCCCAACGGCTACTACTGCGAACATGAACCATATGACTCGCTCTGCGATAACGACAATGGTTGTGACGGCATTGAAACATGCGATGAAAACAATGATTGTCAGGATGGCGTTCCAAAGGAATGCAACGATTTTGTTGACTGTACCGACGATTCATGCAACGAGGACAACGGTCAGTGCGTCAATGCCCCCAACGATGCCAACTGCGCCGACAATAATCCATGTCAGCCGCTTACCGGCTGTGATTCCGAAGGCGGATGCCTGTATGGTCTGCTCGAAAACGAAACTCCATGTGATATCAACCCCAGCCTCGCCGAACGCTGCCTGGGCGGTTTCTGCATACCGGCTGATATTCAGTGTCAGGAAGATATCGACTGCGATGACGATATCGAATGCACCATCGACACCTGCACCGGAGGCGAATGCAGTTACCAGGCTGACAACTCCGTCTGTCAGAACGGCCAGTTCTGCGACGGTGCTGAAATCTGCATCCCCGGCGTTGGTTGTCAGGACGGGCCGGACGTTGACTGCGCCGAGCAGCCGACTGATATTTCCTGCACCCAGGATCTCTGCAACGAACTCAGTGACAGTTGCTCGCATACGCCAATAAACAACTGGTGCGACAACGGCAAATACTGCGATGGTGTAGAACTATGCGATCCCGACAACGACTGTGAAGCTGGAGAGCCGATTGAATGTCCGTCAGATAACATAACTTGCACCGCCGATATCTGCAACGAAGACTCTCATTCATGCGTCCATAACCCTGACGATTCTGTATGTCAGGATGGTCTGTATTGCAACGGCGACGAAGTCTGCGATCTGGCTGAGGATTGTCGGGCCGGCATAGCGCCTATTCTTGACGATGAGATCGAATGCACCATCGACGCCTGTGAAGAAGGCGCAAACACCAGCGACAACATCGGACAGGTAACGCATACGCCGGACAACTCGGCATGTCTCAATGGATTGTACTGCGACGGATCAGAAAGCTGCTTTGTCGATATCGGTTGCGTCAACGGTACGCCGCCGCAGACTTCCGATGATTTTGCCTGTACGGCAGATTCATGCAGTGAAGGCAGCGACAGCACTGATAATGTCGGAAGCATACTGCATACTCCCAATAATGCACTCTGTCAGAACGGCCTGTATTGCGATGGAGCCGAGACCTGCAGCGCTACTCAGGGTTGTCTGAATGGTACTGCACCACAATTGAGCGACAATGTAGACTGCACAACCGACGCCTGTGCAGAGGGAGTGAATACTACCGATAATCTTGGAACCATTACGCATACGCCGAGCGATGCCTTCTGTCAGGATGGTCTGTACTGCAACGGTGCGGAAACCTGTCATACGATCAACGACTGTCAGCCCGACACGCCTCCCGAAGTGGAAGACAATATCGCCTGCACCGATGACAGTTGCAGTGAAGGACTGAATCTCACTGATAATCAGGGCAGCATTCTTAATACGCCGAATCATGTCTACTGTCAGGATGCCGACCTGTGCAATGGAGCGGAAAGCTGCGCACCTGACAGCGAAGAGGCTGCGGAAGATGGTTGCATCGCGGGTGAAGAAGTTGACTGCAACGACGAAATCGACTGCACTGCCGATACTTGCGCCCCGGAAACCGGAGAATGCGATTCTGCACCCGATGACAGCCTCTGCTCTGACGATGTGGTCTGCACCTTTGACATATGCGACGTGGATGAAGGCTGTCAGAATCCGCCGCTGGACGATGGCGAATTGTGCGACGTCGATCCCGAAATGTTTGAAGTATGCTTCGAAGGTGTCTGTGTGCAAGGCTGCCAGCAGGATGAAGACTGCGTGGACCAGTTTGAATGCACTACCCAGGAATGCGACATGGAAACCCTGCTGTGCAGAGTCCTTACTGACGACAGCCTGTGCTCCGACGATCTGTATTGCAACGGCGAAGAAGTCTGCAACCCGGAACTGGGCTGTCAGAGTGGAACTGTAGTTGATTGCGAATATCCTTATACCTGCAGCTACGATGCATACTGCGACGAGGACTCCGACCACTGCATTAATCTCGATGAAGTCGGCGCCTGCGATGACGATAATGTCTGCACCCAGGATGTCTGTATCGCCGATGAGGGCTGTTTCTATAATGACGTTGAAAACGGTACAGACTGCGGCGACAACATGGAGTGCCTCGACGGCGAATGCTTAGAAGTAGGTATCGACGGCGATATGGACGGCGAATACGAAGACGAAATGGAAGTTGAAGCCGAAGCCGAGCCTGAAGTAGAAGTCGATGTGGAGTACGAATGGGAAGTGTTCGAAGAAGAAGCCGAAGTTGACGGTGATCTGGATCTTGAACTGGAAGACTCCGAAATCACAGAGTCTGACGGCGATGCCGAAAAAGACTCTGATCTGACTGAGGCGGAAGCTGAAGCCGAGGCGGATATCGTTATCGACGGCGACATGCCTGCGGACGGCGACAATGCCCCTGATGGAGATGACGCTGAAGACAGCGAAGGCGATGCTTCCACTGATGGCGACGTGACAATCGAT
>Ga0172375_10007796_pt1 | contig 14589 bp, 18 predicted proteins | sample LakKiv1m_FD_114537 | JGI IMG/M metagenome (GOLD analysis project Ga0172375, IMG submission 114537) | Freshwater microbial communities from Kabuno Bay, South-Kivu, Congo - kab_092012_11.1m | ecosystem: Environmental > Aquatic > Freshwater > Lake | place: Democratic Republic of the Congo... | reverse complement strand
TTCAAACCAAGCCAAGAAATCCATTTACTTTCTTCTAAATCATTTAAAAAATCTCTTATTGATTTATTTTCTCGTCGGAAAATTATTATCAAAGATATTCTTTGATAGTTTGTAAAATCTTTATAACCTGTTTTATTGAAGTGTAAAGGCAATCCTGAAGAATGAAAAAGTTTATTTATCTGCTTTTCTAATCTATTATTAAACTCTGGTAGGATATTTTGTTGAAGCATATATCCTACTGGAGTCACTTATATAACTATTTTTCGGTTTTAAAATTCAAACTCCGGACAGAGCCGTTTTGAAGTAAGATTTATAAAGTCGTGTATGTTGAGTTTAAAATGGTTAAAGAAAGCGGTGCTAAAGATTGGGATTATCAACAAGGAGCTAAAAATCCTGATTATACAAGTTCTTCACAACAGTCTCGTGGTGGTTTTTTTAAGTGGCTCGGCGGACTTTTTGCACCAAAACCCCTTAAACCAATAAGTTCAGAGCCCTATAAAAGAAGAGATTTTACTCCTGAACAAATTGTAGGAAGAATAGAAGAACCCCAAGACAGTCCAAAAACTTATATGAGCAGAGCAAGAAATTATACTAATAGATTAAAGAACCCTTCTCTAACAGAAACTGAAAGAGCAAGATACGAGAAAAAAGCTAAAACTTATACATTATTAGCTGAAAAGAGAAGAGAAAGGTCAGATGATAGAGATTTCGCGGATTATTTAACAGAAGTGGGTAGAGTTACAGGAGATTCAAATTTAGCAGATATGGCTAACACTTTTAGAATGGCTCTACTTTTTTTCATTGCTGTTCTTGCTGTATTTTTTTTATCAAATAATATAACAGGTAATGTTATCTCAAACAATCTTGGCATGAGCAACTCTAATTTAAATTTTTTAGCTATAGGTTTTCTCCTCCTTTGCTTTATTTTTGTATATATTTCTTATAAGTCTAAAATAAAAAGGAAAATTAAGAAAAAATAATTCTTATTTTTCTATTTGAGTTAAACCATCTATCTTCTTGAAACGGATTATATTACTTACAAAACCCTCTATTTTCTGTTCATGACTTACAATTATTAGCTGTTTGACTTTTAACTGACTAAAGATGTCGCGCATCTTATCTAATTGTGACTCTGAAAAGCCATCAGTTGGTTCATCAAGTATAACTAGGTCTCGAGTTTGAATCTTGCTTAGTAAAGAGTTAATTGTTTGGTTTAAAGCAAGTCTATAAGCAAGAGCAACAGCAGTTCTTTCTCCTCCAGAGAGAAAATTATAGTCCAAATCATAATCATTTTGTTGTATTATCGGAGAGAAAGATTCATCAAGTCTAACTGCTATATTATCCTGAACAAGAAGAGAAAACCAATCTGAAAAAAGCTTAGAAAATTCTTCTCTGAGTTTGAGCATTACATTTTTTTCTGTGAATAAAACAAGTTCTATGAACTTATTATTGAGCCAATACTCAAGTTCTTTTAGATATTTTAGTTTTTCTGTTAATTCTTCTATTTTTTTAATTTCTTTTTCTATGTCCTTTATCTGCAATTCAAGGAATTGTATTTCCTTGCTAGACTCGGTTCTTTTTATTACTACTAATCTTTCCTTATTTTCTATCTCTTTGAACTCTTTATTCTCGTCTTGAAAAGCTTTCTCGAAGATTTCAAATTCAACTATGGTCTTTTCTATTTGTTCAACATGTTTTCTCATCATGTCTATGTCAGAAAGAACAGAATTCTTTTGTTTCTCAATGGTTTCAAGCCTCTTTTGCTTCTCATTTAGAGTTTCTAATTTTACTTTTTTTATCTGCATTTCAGAAAGAGCATTCCTATAGATTTCTACGCTTTTTCTCAACTGGTCCATTTTAGTATTTTCCTGCTCCTTTTCATTTTTAATCTGCTTATTTTCAAGACTTATTGAATCAAACTCTGTTTTTGCTTTTAGAACAATGTTTTTCTTATAATCCTCATTAACTATCTGGAGGCAAGTTGGGCATTTTTCTAGAGCAGAAATTTTATCAATTAATTTTCTTAATTCGCTCATCTTAGATTCATTATTTTGCATGTTTGTGAGAGAAGCTATATACTTATCATTTAATTCCCTCAATTGTTGTTCATTAACTTGAATATTTCTCTTTGCAATTTCTATTTCACTTTCATTAAAGGCGAGTTTATCCTTATCTTTTAATTGATGAGTTATGGATTTTATTTCACTATCATAGCTAAAGAGTATATCTTTCTTATTATTTATTGTAAGCTCTGACTTCTCTTTTTCATTTTCAAGCTTGTTTTTTTCGCTTATCTTTTTGTTTAGGGCTTCTAATTCCAGCTGCTTTGAGGCTTTTATTTTTTCTATTTCCTGATACTCCTTTTCTATATCTTTTAATTTATTTTTTTCTTGTAAAAGAATAATGTTCTTTTCTTCAAGCAACTGTTTCTTTTGTTCTATATTTCCTATTTCTGTTTCTTTAACTTTAATCTCCTGCCTTAATCTTGAGGTTGTTAAATCAATATTCTCCTCTATTCTTTTGTATTTATCTATGCCTAAAACATGTCTTAGTGTGTTTAATCTTACATCATTGCTTTCCATTATTATCTGTTTCATTTCTTCCTGTGGGGTATAAACAGTAAATTTATAGAGGTCATTTGTTTTTTTTGCAAATTCTGGCGGATATTTTAGAAGTTCAAGAATTTTTGTTTTTATTTCTGTTACACTTCCTTCAAAAGAATCATTGTTTATTGTTATGGAACAGTCGGTTTGGCTTATGGACTTTCCAGATTTTTTTAATCTTCTTTCTATTTTTACTTTTTTATCGTCAACTTCAAATTCCAGTTGAACTAAAGCCTCATTTTCATTGCTTCTTAAAAGAGAATTACCTTTCTGGCTTGGTTGCAATCCAAATAATGCAAATTCAATCGCGAGAAGAATAGAAGTTTTTCCAGAGCCAATATCACCCATGAGCAGGGTTGAGCCCTCTGGGAAGTTTATTTCGGCTTCACTATAGCTTCTTATGTTCTGAAGTTTTATTCTGCGTATTATCATTTTTTATTTTAAGTCTAATCCGAGTATTTTATTTAATTCTTCGAATAATCTTGTTTCATAGATGGCTGTTTTTTCATCCTCTTGTTTTTGTAACTCGAGAGAATGAAGAAGAGGAACAATCAAGTGATTAAACTTATTTGGATTTTCTTTTTTGTAGTCATCAATTAAGATTTCCTCAACTTTATTCATATCTCCTGCAGAAATGTTAACTTCTAGCTTCTCTTCTTTTGATTCTAATTTTGAGGTGTTTTTTAGAAAACTATAAACGCCCCTGTCTTTAAGATACTCTTCTATTCTTTTATAGTCTATATCTGCATTTGTTCCCTGGGTTATTAATCCTGCTAGTCTTAGAAGAACTATTTTATCCCCTAAATCATGTTTATTTAACTCATCTATTATTTTTTGAGTTGCTGTTATTGCATTTTCTATTTGTATATTTATACTTATTACCCGCTTTATTACTAGTTCTATTTTTTTATAATCCCAAAAACCCTCGACTCTATTAATGTAGAATCTTCCATAAGCCAAATCTTCTAATTCTTGAAAACTATTTGGAAAAATTGGGCCAGAGTAAATTACTGGCTTATCATTTACTTTTTCCTCAAAATTTATGTGTAAATGTCCCAGTGCGTAGTAGTCTGCTTTTGGAAGCTGTCGCATAGAAATTGATTCAATTGGAAGATTTCCTATTGCTTCTGTCAAGCTAGTATGAAGCATTAGTATCCTAAAATTATCATTTTCCTTTGGTAAAAGGATTTTTTTTAAATCTTCTAATTCTAAACCCGATTTTTTTCCAGGGTAGCCAAATATTTCAAAATTCTTATATTTTATTGGCTTGAGATAGATGGCATCTGGTTTTTCATCGTATTGACAAATTTCGCAGAATCCGCCTTTTTCGAGCACATCAAGAAAAGTTTTTCCTGAAACACTATAGTCATGAGAGCCGGCTATCATAAAAACTTTTATGCCCTCTTCTTTCAATTTGCGGAATTCAGCAAAAGCTCGTTTAAGTATTTCTATTGGCGGATAAGCAGAATCAAATAAATCACCTGCTATTAATACGAACTCAACTTTTTCTTTTATACAAGTTTCGATTGCTTTTTCGAAACTCTTAAAGTTTAATTCCTGTAACTCGGGTTGTCTCCAACCACCAAGATGACAATCTCCCATGTGTGCGAATTTCATAGAAAGACCTCCATCAGACTCACACATCCGGAAACCCAAGAAACAACTCGCTTATCTCCGCCAAACCTCCAGTTAGTTTGATTTTTTCCCTGTTTTTTCATATAAGTTTACCAAAAGGATTATATTTAAAGATATAGTCAATAAAAAGGATATTTTATTGTTCTAGTTGATACACAAAAAGCTTTTCAAAGAAAAGCTTTTGTTCTGCTAGCTTTTTATAGCTATAATTTAACTCTTCTGCTTTTTTTAGGATAACTTGAGGATTGCTTAAGCTTGAGAATAAAATAAGGATTTTGCCTTTCTTTTTTAAATGAACTTTGGCTTGCTCTAAAAAATTAAGAATAATTTCAAAACCTTGCTTGCCTGCTGTTGTATCGTATTCTTTATCATATTCATCCTCTGGAAGATAGGGCGCATTGAATATTATCAAATCAAACCTTTTTTTTTCATTTTTATCTATGTTTGAGAATAAATCACTTTTTACTGCTTTTAATTTTTTTTTCTTAGAAAGGCTATAACTCTGTCATCAATATCAGCACAAAGAACATTTGATTTTTTTATTCCTGCTTTAATACAAATTTTGGCTTGAATGCCTGAACCAGAGCCCATATCTAAAATACGCATTTCTTTTTTATCTTTTAATTTCTCCAGATAATTTTTGACCTCTCTTTCAAGCAGAAATGAATCTTCAGCTGGCTCGTAAGGCATTTTAAGTTTTTGGGAAAATAAAGTCCATTATTTCCTGACCATAGAAGAAGAAAGCAGCAAGGCCCAATAGTAGAATGATTATAATGATAATCAGAATTATTATCCCAATAGGCATTCTGGATTTGGCTTTTTGCCCTTGTTGGCTTGCGTTTTGAATTGGATTTTGGGCTGTTTGATTTTGTGTAAATGTCTGTTGCGTTTGCGTCTCAGAGTTAGTGGTTTCCTTAAATTGCTCAAGAATGTTTACATTTAATTCTCTTGAAGCATCTTGAACTTCCCTTATATCATAGCCTGCTGAGACAAGGCTTTGCATTGCTTCTTGCAATTTAACTCCTCTCTCAAGAGAATTTTTTAATGCGCAAACAAGATCTTCTTTCATTTTATTTTTACCTCTTTTCCTATTTATATTAAATTCTATCCTATTTTTATATCTTTAGGCTCATACCGTCGGATAGTAAATGGACATTTTTATCTTTCTTATAACCAAGTTCTTTGCATAGTTCCATCATTGGAAGTAATTGATCTTGAGAACCATGGGCAGGTATAATGTGCTCTGCATTCATCATATTCACAAAATCTCTTAAGTCTTCTCTACCAGCATGACCTGATACGTGAACATTATTGAATAATCTTACGCCCTTTTTCTTTAATCTATCTTCAAGAATCTTGCGGTTCTTTATATTTACTTCAGCAGGAATAACGGATGACGAGAATATAACATGATCTGAATGATTAAAATTAAAAGGCAATTGACTTTTGGAGATTCTATCAAGAACGCTTCCTGGCTCGCCCTGATGTCCTGTTGAAACAATCACATAATTTGTCCTATCTTTATCAACTCTTTTTAGAACCCCTTCAACTTGGTTTCTATACTTAGCCGTTGTTATGTCCTTTTGGAATGGGCATAGTTTAACATTTATAGCAGCATTTACATACTTATTTAAGCTCCTTCCAACAAAAACCGGCTTTCTACCAAGCCTTTTTGAAAAATCCGCAATACTCTTTAATCGAGCTATATGGCTTGAAAAGGTTGTTACAAGCAAAGCAGATTTTTCATTTCTTGTTGTAAGCATAGTATCTTCTAATAAACCACGCGCTATCTTTTCACTTGCTGTTTTTCTTTCATCCTTGCTGTAAAGTGAGTCTACAATCATGACTTTAACACCCTCTTTTGCTATCTCTTGCAAGAGTTCATAGTTTGGTTCTTTTCCAAGAATGGGATTATTATCAAATTTGAAATCATTTGCATAAAGAAATACGCCTTCATTAGTATGAAGAGCTACCATAGCAGTCTGAAGAGTGGAGTGAGTTATATTGACAAAATCAATCTTATAATTTTTATTCTTCCCTTTAACAGTATAACTTGAATTTGGATGAACACTAACCAAATTATTTTTTATAGGAATATTATTATCTTCATAAAGACTTTTTAAAACTTCAATTGTAAATGGGGTGCCTATTATTTCACATTTGTATCTGTGGGCCAGGTAAGGTAAAGCACCAACATGATCTAAATGTGCATGACTTGGTATTATAGCTCGAATCTTATTTCTCAAACCATTTGAATCAAGAAAATAATCATGCGGAACAGCACCAATTACTCTGAGTTTTTTTTCATCTATGGCTTTTTCTCTTTCTTCCATTTCAACTATTGGAGGTAAAAAGATACCGCAGTCAAATATAAATGCATCTTCACCCAGATCGACGACAGTCATATTCTTTCCTACTTCATTAAAACCACCTATTGTAAAAATTTCCATCTTTTTTATAATTCTCTCTATTATATACTATATTATAGAATATTGAAAGATAGGTTTATATAGGTTTTTATTCATTTTATATTATGAAGATATCTAGAAAAAAAGGGGTAAAAAAATTTAAAATAACACACAATAAAAAATTATTGTGGGTAATAATTATTCTTTTAATTGTATTGGGACTTATGATAATTCAAATATTAAGATTGGAAAAAAATCAAATTATTCCCGCGAATCTTTCTTGTTCTAGTGATAATGATTGTGTTGCTTCAAGTTGTTGTCATGCCAACTCCTGTGTTAATACTAATTATTCACCAAATTGTATTGGTATTAGATGTACCCTAGAATGTGCTAAAGGAACTCTTGACTGCGGCCAAGCTAGTTGTGTTTGCATTAATAAAAAATGTCAGATAAAAACAGAATAAGGTATTGCATTTATTTAATTATTGGAATTATTGTTCTCCTTAGTTGTATATATGCAATAAGGGCAATTGAAGATTTTTCTATTAATTCAGACGTTGCTTCTGCTTTCCAAAATAGAAGTTTAAATGATTCCCTTAGAGTATTTATCAAATTAAAGGGAAACTATTATGATTCTTCTGTTTCTATTAGGGGCAGTCCTAAAATAGAAACTAATTCTGGCCCAAAATCAGAGATTATAAATCTAATAGGAAAAGACAAGATTAAAAATGATTTTGGAAATACAATTAGTGCGATAATTACAGAAGACGATTTTAATAAACTAAGAAATAATACAGAAATAGAAAGTATTGAACTCGTGGGCATTAAACAGATATTCTTACAAGAATCAGTTGGAATAATTAATGCTTCTCTGGCTTGGAATCTTCAGGCAAGCAGTATTAACCTAACAGGAAAAGGCCAGACCGTATGCATAATTGATACCGGTGTTAACTATACTAATCCTGATTTGGGCGGCTGTTTTGGAAATAATAGTCTAGCCAATGGTTGTAAAATTGCCGGAGGCATTGACTATTGCGCTAATAATGATGCTACTTGTTCAGGAAGAGATGATTTGCCTGAAGATTTAGAAGGTCATGGGACACATGTTTCTGGAATAGTTGCTGCAAATGGCTCTATTAGCGGTGTTGCACCAGAAGCAAAAATAGTAATGATTAAAGTATGCAATTCTTCAGGTTCCTGCTTTGATGATGCTATAAGAGCAGGAATAAATTGGTGTGTAAATAATGCTTCGCTGTTAAATATAAGTGTTATAAGTTTAAGTCTTGGAAGTGGTGCTTATGCGAGTTATTGTGATTTTGAAGATGATCCTGCTAATATTACTTATGCTATAGGAACAGCTGTTGCTAAAAACATATCTGTTGTTGTTGCAACAGGAAACGATGGCTATTACAATGCAATTTCATCGCCTGCTTGCATGAGAAATGCAACACCTGTTGGCGCTACTACAAAATCAGATATTATCGCATCCTATTCAAATACAGATGCAATTGTTCAGTTATTAGCTCCAGGAAGCTCGATAAATTCAACTTACCTTAATCCAACTCATGAAGTACTATCAGGAACTTCTATGGCAACACCGCATGTTGCAGGAGCAGTAGCAATTCTTAATCAGTACCTAAAATTAGTTAGTATCTCAAATAAAACGCAGGAAATTGAAAGCATATTAAACTCAACAGGCAAGCAAATAACAGACACTGGTTTTTCTAATTTAACTTTCTCAAGAATCAATATTTATTCAGCGTTATTTGCAGTTGATGTAACTCCGCCTGTTGTTAACTTGGTTTCCCCTATTACAAACTCCTTAAATGAGACTCTTAATCAAACATTCATATGCAATGCAACTGATTGGCAACTCTCAAATACAACCTTTTACTTATGGAACTCTTCAGACTCGCTTGTTTATAATGAAACTCGGAATTCAAGAGGAATCTATAATCAAACAAGTTTTAATTATTCTAATTTGCAGTTGGGAATGGATTACAAATGGAATTGCTTAAGTTATGACTTAAATAATAGATATGCTTTTTCCAGTTCAAATAATACTTTGATTCTACAGGGACTTTCAACCTCTTTAGTTTTGCCTGGTAATTCTAATTTTACAAACTCGAGTTTTATTGATTTTACCTGCGCAAGTCAGACTTCAACCAATTACTTACTAAAAAACATAACTTTTTATCTCTGGAACTCAACAGGAACACTCATTAAAAATGAAACAAAGAATATTGGTGGAAATACAAACAGCTCTACTTTTAACTATACTTTTACAGCAGAAGACAATTACCAGTGGAACTGCTTAAGTTATAACAATGTTACAAATTCTTCTTGGTATAACTCTAATTATAGCCTAACTTATGATATAACTAGTCCTGTTCTTGAAACCCTTTCACCTTATCCTGAAAGTACAAGTTCAAATTCAATTACAGAACTTTTTTATTTTAACTTCAGTGATAGATCTAATTTAACCTGCACACTATTTCTTAATGATGAGGCTAATCAAGCAAAAAACTTTTCTGAAAATCAGACTCAGGATTTTTCAACTACACTAACTCCTGGTGTTTATGAATGGACAATTAATTGCAGTGACTTTGCCGGTAATTATAATTCGACTTCAAAGCAAAGTTTTACAATTAGTGCAGTAAGCACTCTAAGTCCTGGCGGAGGGGGCGGTGGCGGTTCTGATACAAAGACTTATTCACTCTCGACTAATCAGATATATGGCGGTTATACTCAATCACTTGCAGCAAAGGACTCGATTAAATTTTCTTTTATTAATTCAAATAAAACAACACACAGCCTTAATGTAAACAGCATTGAATCAACTTATGTCAATCTTACTATTAGAAGCGACCCAATTAACTTAATTATCTATTCTGGCCAAGAAAGAAAAATATCAGTTAATTCAACTGACCATTATGATACTTATATTAAAATTAATTCTATTTCCTCTTCTAAAGTTAATCTAACTATTCAAGCAATCTATGAACAAATTAAAGTAGAAACCAATTCTTCTAAGAATAATCAAACTCAAAATCCAAAGCAGACTAATTCAGAACCCAGCCCAGAATCTCAACAATCCTGGATTAGTAAAGGTTATATAATTATATTAATTGTTGTTATTGTATTGTTTGTGATAATTGGTGCTTTCACACTAAAAGAGTTTAGAAAATTACCAAAATCAAAAAGCAAAACCAAAAAATAAAAAATAGAAAAGCAAAAATAACATGAAGCCATTAAAACCAAGCCACAGAGAACACAAGAGATATCTCTTGCTTTCAGGAAAAGATATTAACCCAAAAGATATAGACGACGCTATTTTAAGATTTATAGGAATACTGGGTTATGCAAAAGCTTGCGTCCAGATAGTTAAAGATTCACATAACAGATTTAAAGGCAGAGTTATTCTTTCAGTAAATAGAAGTGAGTTAGACAAGATAAAAGCAAGTTTTGCGCTTTCAGGAAAAGATATTCATATTGATAGAATTTCTGGAATTATTGGAAAGTTGTAAACCGGTTTTTATATCTTCTTTTTTGCAACAATGTTTATAAAGTACCCCCCCGAATATTTTTTATGGCAAAACTAGCATATCAACTTAGAGCACCACCACAAGAGCAGCCAATGACATTTGACAATACTTCTACTAAAATTGTAAGGCCCTTATCTCCTGGCAGTGCAATGGGCGGAGATGAAAGTGAGCCCGGAGTAGTAATGCATGGGCTGGGCAGAAGTTCTAAGCCTTTTGATAGAGATATGAGAGATTCTTATAGAGAGTACGCTGGGTTCTAAAAGTGTAAAATATTAAAAAAGTCTAAGATTATAAAAAAGTTCTCTGTTAACTCTTCGGTTGGTGGGATAGCAAAAGTAGGGTTTAAATAATATGTTTATATTAGATTATTATAAGAAAATATAAAGCCGTATAACTAAAATGACAGAAACAGACTTATCTAAAGTTCCACCAAAGAAACCGAAGATAGCTGTAAGTTTATCTTTGGATAAAGAGAACATAGAATTTCTAAAAGAGGATATTGAAAAAAGTGCTAAAGAAGGCGTTACTCTATCTGCCGTATTTGATTTTTGGCTTGAACATTTTGTAATTGAAATGAAAAAGAGAAAACAAGAAAAATCTGAAAAAAAAGAGGAGAAAAATGGATAGTGAAACATATAAACTGATTTTTGATAAAGAATTTACGAAACGTTATAAAAAGTTAGATAATTCTATTCAAAAAGAGGGAGATAAAAAAATATTGAAATTAAAGGATAATCCACATTTCGGAAAACCTCTAAAATATTTTTCTAATTTATTTGAATTACATCTGCAAATGTATAGAATATTCTATATCGTAGATAATCATAGAATAAAGATACTTTTTATAGGTGTGGAACATAAAGATGAATGTGATAAATATCTAAAACAATTAACTCCAGAAAAAATTAATGAGCTAATAAAGGTGAATCTTTAAAAAATTCTTCTTCAGTATAATATTCTCCTTTCTTTATTCTTTCAACAGCACAAGCTAATCTTTTTGCGAGAGGTCTATTTAAACAAATACAAAGGGCTTTTTTTAATTGTATGTTCTCTGCTTTTAATTTCTCTTCTTTAATCATTTTTTTCTTTTCCATTTTGTTTTAACTATAAAATAGTTACAACCTTTACATTATCTTTAAGCATTACACCTATTTAAATTTAATGGAATAGAACAAATACAACCAATAGCACCTTTTTTCTCTCTTTTCATATCTTTCTTAGTAAATCCTACTTTATAAATTTTTTGAGTTTCCGTTATCATTTTTTAGTGTTAATTTTGAAAAACTTTTCTAAAGCCATACTAATTATGGTTGATGTTTTTGTTCTATACTTATTTTGGTATTTATCCATCTCCTTACAGATTTTTTCTTCAATTGTTATACTTAATTTTCTTGTGGGCATAGTAGGACTAATCCTACTAATAAGATAAGTAGGATTTATAACTTTATAAATATTTCGTTGTTTAAATATCTATTGTTTTTGAGAAAGTTGTATAAGTTCAAGCCATCTATTCGGAGTTTCAAACTTTAAAGAAGGTATAGCTAATTCAGAAGGGGTTTTGCCTTTTAAAGCTCCGTGTTTGTTTACAAAATTATAGAATATTTCTAAACCCTTCATTAAAGCATAAGCACTTTCTACGCTTCCGTGCATACCTCTAAATCCTGTTGTTCTCTGTCTTATCTGTCCGTTTAGTCTTTCAACCCAGATGTTAAACCCTTCCCCTTTTCTTTGTGTTACAACTTTATGATTTATCTTATATTTTCTTGTATGATTATCATAACCCCAAGTTTGCTTAACTGCTTTTTCATAAGCAGTATAGCCGTCTGTTGTAACTATCTTAATCTGTTCGCCAGATTTGTTTTTAACATCAAACAAAATCTTCTTAATGTTCTTTTGACTTCTATATTTAAAATAAGTAGAACCAAGTAAAAATCTATTTTTGACATCAATAGCATTTATTAGCCAGTTAGTATCCGTTCCTTTTCTTTTGTGGCTCTTTCGCCTATTAAACATCATCTCATCAACTTCTATATAACTGCCTGTTTGAACTTTTAAGTTATCAGTAAAATTAGCAATTTTTAAAGCATATTTCTTAACCCATTTGTAAATAGAAACATTAGAAGAATTATGAGGAAAGAAAGCTTGAAAATGATTTTGAACTCCTCTTGTGCTTAATCCTCTATTGAATAAATCTAAAGCACAAGTAATTTTCTGTGGGCTATTCTTCATTTTCCAAAAAGGGTCAGAGATAAAAGTTTCAGAACAAGACTTACAGCAATATCGCTGAACTAATCCTCTGTTCTCTGTTTTTCTCTTTCCCCACTTAATTACTTCTGTGCTTTTGCACTTCGGACATATTGGTTTTTTGTTCTCGTTATTTTGTTTTTGTGTTTCCATATTATTACTTATCTACTTACTACTTATATAAGTAAATGGTAGTATATAAACCTTTCGGTAGTCAGTTATATATTATGTAATAACCACTTACAAGCGTAAGATTTATAAAGGCATAAAACAGATAATATTATGGCTAAAATCAAAATTGAGGTAGAAGGATATTTATGCGAAAGATGTAATCATAAGTGGATAGCAAGAAAACAAGAATATCCTATTTTATGTCCTAAATGTAAGTCTGCATATTGGGATAAGCCGAGAAAGAAGAAGAATTAAGATTTTTCTATAATCTTTTCTTCATTTGAATTTATACCATAGATTTCATAAACTTTTTTATCTATTTCTTCAGTAGTTTTAATTATTTTTTCTTTTAACTCCTTTGTTTCCGAAGTGGATTTATCCCCTAATTGAACAAGCTCTTTATTCCAATTAAGAAGTTTATCAACTCTTTCTAAAAAAAACTTAGTATCTTTTGGCATAATTATCGGAAATCTATCTAAATCTACTTTTTTTAATTGAGGTGTTGCATCTCTATTAGTAATCGCAAAATTTCTATAAAAGCAATTAAGAAGTTTAGAGTTGAGCAAAGCACATAAAACCTTCAATTCTTCTTCAGAATTATCTTCATCAGTATAAATAAAATAAACTGATTGCTCTGGATAAGTAGCAGAACTATCAACAGAAGCCATAATATCTATTCCTGTCTTTCTTAAAAATACTTTATTCTTCTTACCCAATTTTTCTATATCTTGAGTTCCACCAGCAAGATTTCCTTTTTTAAATTCAAAGTAGTAGTTATTTTTAAAACCAAACTTTAAAATGTTCTCACCTTTGAATACTTTTATTTGTTCATTATCTTGTCGCTTTTCCATTACTTTATTTGGCTTCGCTATGAATCCAACACTTGTTTTAAATTTTGTTCCAAGTTCAAACATTTCAGATTTACTTTTTATCTTTTCAAAAATATCAAATAATTTTTCATCTGCTATAAACCAAGCAAAATCAGACAGATTTGTGTAAGCTTCTTGGGGAATCTTTCTAAACTCTGCTGATGGATATTCTGCAACTTCTACATTACTTTTTTTAGTGGCTTTCTCTTTCTTTATTATAAAGATTATATTATCACTTATAACTCCTGCAAATAAAGGTTTAAACCATAATTTCTTTAGTGTAAAATTCTTTAGTATATATTCTCTTAAATCTGCGAATTGTCCATTATAGCATAATCTATCTGGAACAATAAAGCCAAAATATCCTCCCTCCTTAACTAAAGATAATGCTCTCCATATAAACATCTCAAATAAATTTGGTCTATATTGGTCACAAGGATATTTTTTAAATAACCAATTCAATTCTTCTTCTGATAAATCTAAACTCTTTTGTTTTCCCTTAATTGAAACCCATGGAGGATTTCCTATAAGCACATCAAAGCTCCCCTCTTGAAAATCTCCGACCCATTTTAAAGCAGATTTATCTATACCTTCGTCATCAATTAAAGAATTTCCGTGTTTTATGTGTAAATCAACCTCTTCTGGTAATTTTCTATCTTTTTCAGATGCCTTTAATAGAAGATTCAATTTTGTAATTTCTACTGCCTTATTATCTAAATCTACGCCATAAAGATTATTTTTTATCATTTCTGTTTTAGTTGAATAAATACCCTGATGGTCTACTTTGCGTTGATTATTCTCTTCGTTAGAACTTAATTTTTTATTTAAATAATCAAAAGCTTTAATCAAAAAAGAGCCCGAACCACAAGCAGGGTCTAATATCTTTATATTGTTTGGATTAACCTTTTTATCTTTAAGTAATTCTCCGAGAGTATTCTTAACAATAAAATCAACAATATAAGTAGGAGTATAAAATATTCCTGATTCTTTTTTATGTGCTTGACTATCCTTTAATTTAGACTTTCCAGATTTCATTTGTTCTAATATTTTGCCTAAATATTGTTCATAAACTTGCCCTAAAATAACTGCATCAATCCAACTGAAATCGTAGATG
>Ga0172375_10007794_pt1 | contig 14591 bp, 18 predicted proteins | sample LakKiv1m_FD_114537 | JGI IMG/M metagenome (GOLD analysis project Ga0172375, IMG submission 114537) | Freshwater microbial communities from Kabuno Bay, South-Kivu, Congo - kab_092012_11.1m | ecosystem: Environmental > Aquatic > Freshwater > Lake | place: Democratic Republic of the Congo... | reverse complement strand
TCCCTTACCAGTATAATTATTTACGTAAATCGTATCGTTTTGGCCAGCATAAAGAGAAGATGGGCTTCTGTCTAAACCTATGAAGAAACTGGCATCCACATTATAAGTCCCGCCCGTCCTATCCCATAATGACACCATGGGTACTTTAGCCGTTGTATCGCCAGAAGAAACAATTCTGGCATTTCCGCCTGTCGAGTCAAAATACATTATTGAGTCATTTCCATTCGGAGCATATGCATGCAATAAATATTGAGGTCCCGTCGTCCCGATGCCGACGTTGCCGCCAGAACTGACATACAAACTTGGTGTATTCACAGAAGTAGAAGAAGAAACAACAAACTTAGGTTGTTCAAACTGGTCAGAAACAATTCTGGTGGAAGTAGCAATCACTGCGCCAGTTAAATCCCAGATAGTAGAAGTGGCTACGCCTAATCTACCTTGTAATAATGCTGTTGATGTAGAGTTTAGATTTAATGAACCAGCCACATCTAATTTATACGCTGGGTTGACCTGCCCGATGCCGACGTTGCCGTCATTTTTAATGACCATTCTTGTCGTATTGTTTGTTGCAAGCGAAATTGGACCATTCAAAATATTGTCTATAAAAAATCCGTTTGGCTGGTCGTACCCGTCAATTGAAACATGCGTGGAACCGCTGTATCCAAACCTGGCGCCATAATTAGCATTGTCAACTTTCCAGTCCGTAAAAGACATTCCCGTTGCAGCAGTCGCCAAAGCTATACGGTAAATAGAAGTCGGATAGGCGCTGGACATGACCCTAAACGCTTTATCGGCGCCTTTGACGTCCAAAGTGTACGCCGGTCCCGTCGTCCCGATACCGACATTGCCACCTGAACTTACATAAAGCGCAGTCGCAGTAGTAGACCCCACCACAAACTTAGGCTTCTCAAAAGTATTCTGTTGAATATAAGCCCCACCTACGACTGTCATCTTCTCACCATAATATCCAGTTGTAGTTGTCGTGGCCACTTGCAGTTTGCCACCTATTTTCACGCTGTCTGTTGTTGTGGCAGAATTAGCAAATATACCATTCTGCACATTTAAGTATCCATTGGCATAATTAAATCCACTAACTGCCGAGCCAACAGAAAAGTAGCCAGTTGTTGTGGCGTTACCTGAAATAAGTTGATTGAGCAAGATGATATTCTGGATAGATGTTGCACCAGCCACGGTTAGGTCACCACCGATATAGGAAGAGCCAGTGGTCGTGGCGTTAGAAGGTAGATAAACCGAAATAGTTGTAGATGGAATAAGATAACCAGATGAATTTATAATCCAATTATCTGCTAAAATAGACCAATTGCCTCCATTGTTTTTAAATTCCATATTTCCAGCATTATCTCTAATCCCATAACCAGAAGTTCCAACTGTAGAATTAAAATTTAAATATCTGTTTGAACCTTTAACCAAAATATCATATCCTGATGGTTTTGTGACTTCAATATAACTACTACTTCTAACATTCCAATGTTCTTCAGTGCTTCCGCCAAGATTATCATTTTTTAGAAGAGTATAACCTAAAAATCCACTTCCCAAAATAGCGAATAAAATTATTGGTAAAATTAAACTAAATCCTTTATTCTGAAAATGACTCTGGCACATATGAAGTATAAGGCACACTTGCTCTTTCAAATTGCTCTTTAATATAATTTTCTTGATCAGTTAAATAAATTTGTTTTCTTGAAAGAGCAAATTGCAGCTTTTCTAACTTTTTATTTTTATTAATAATAATTTCTGTATCAGCATTTAACTTTTCAATTTCTTTATTTTTTTCAATAATTATTTTTTCTTTTTCTTTTTGTTCAAAATTAAGCAATTCAATTTTATCTTGAATAGATTCAAATTCTTTATTTTTATCATCTATTTTAATTTCTAAAGAAGATAATTCAGATAAAACTAACTCCTTTTTGTTATTTACAGATATAAGATTTTTATTTTCTACTTCAACATTATTTATAATTTCTTCCAATTCTTTCTTTTTGTTTGTTATTTCTTTATTTTTATCATCTATTTTTTGATTTAAATTTATGATTTCCTCATTACATTTTTCTTTTTCCATTCTATTCTTTTCTTTAAATTCAGCCTGGATATTATTTAATTCTGAAATCTTATTAAATAATTCTCTTTTATTTTTTTCCAATACAATAATTTCATCTTCTAAATTATGTTTATCATTTAAAATTTTTTGACTTTCTTCTTTCTTTAGATCAATTTCTTTAACAATTCTTAGTAATTCAGTTTCATTTTTATTTATATCTTCTGGCAAACCTCCTAATTTTAATTCTTTATCTTCAATTTCTTGTTCTACTTTTTTTAATTCTTTTTTCTTTAACTCCAAAATTTTACTATCAACATTAATAGCTTGAATTATTTCTTTATGTTCTTTTTTTAATTTTTCAATTAAATCTAAAAGAGTCTTTTTTTCTTGTTGAAGTTTTTCATTTGTCATATATTTAAATTAATCATTAAAAAGATTTATAGTAGCAGTAATTGAAGTATTAATAGTATCAGAAATGGCAGTTACAATAACAGTGATCCATCTTAAACCATCAACATTTACTCTTAATTTTCTAACATCATCAGCATCTGAAATAGTAATACCCGTATCACCGTCAATATTTGAACCATCTTCCATATCAACACACTGAATATAATCCCATTGATTAGTTAAAGACTGAGCAGATCCCCAAGTTGGCGCATCTTCAGAATTTGAACCTTGAATTTTAACAGTAATTGTATCGCCAGCTCCCATTCCATTTGTAGCAAGTGTAATCTCTTTATGTTGAAAATCAACAACTAAAATAGAATTACCAGCGCCAGTAGTCGCTTTAGCACTTAAAATTGTATAATCAGTAAAGTTTCTCATATGATTATTTAATCCTTGCATTAACATATAAAAGTGAACCATCAGTGGTAGAATTATTGCTTACCACTAATTTCAAACAATTATAGTTAATGTCTTTAATTGTAAATGAATGTTTAACCATGTTATCTCCAGTAAATAAAATACTTGTAGTCGCAGAACCAGTTGTTGCAACATAACCTGGAGAAGTTGTAGCTTGAAGTGGAACATTAAACCATTCAACAGAATTTAAAGTTGAGGAAGCCACTTGACATCCTGATTGATTAGAAGCAAATAAAGACAAAAGCAATTCAGAAGCTGCTATAGCAGGTTTATAATAAACATTAAAAGTAATTAATTCTGCATTTTTTGTTTCTAATATAGGACTTGAAGTAGGTGCCATTAATTGTGGGTTTCTGTCTGTATGAGTATCCCAATAAACATCATTTGTTGAAGTTGGAAATTGAAACACAGTAGATTGATCAGTTGTAGAAGCAATACCACTATTAATAGCAAAACCCGTTCCAATTAAATTTTTAGTATCATAACTTGAGCCAACACCTCCACTAACATTTACTTCTTGTTGTTTTTGGTCTTTTACAAAACTATAAATCGTCAATCCCGATCCAGCTAAAACTATTAAGATAACAAAAGTAATAAATAGATTTTTAGTTTTTTTCATAATGTTTATATTAATTATTTTTTTATATAAAATCTTAAGTTTCACATCTGAAAGGGTGTAAGCCCTCTCAGTATAAATCCTAAAATTATCCAATAACATTACCTTCTTTATCTACAATTCTACCTTCTACGTCTCTAACAATATTATTTTCTGTGTCTTTTTTCTTTTTTGCCATCACTTCCTTTTTAGGATTTACTTTTTCTGTTGTTTTAGGCATAAAATTAATCCTCTTTAATTATTTCGCCAACTTTAAATTTTTTTACTCCTTTGCAATCATCACAAACTTGAGTTTCATAAACAGGAACTGGAGGATTTCCTTCATATCTCACAATAACTTCAAGTTTTCCTGTCCCTTTACACTTTACACAATAAGAATAAATATAATCTGTTTTTGGCATATAATTAAATTAATATTAAGCAGGTGTAATTCCAACACCAACAGTAGCAGTGCCAGCACCACCATTCATATCATCGCCAACAGTCACTAAATTGGTAGATGTAGTGCACAAATCAGTAGTATTACAAGCGGGGTTAACTACCAAAATACAACCATCTGTCATAGTAGCTATTGATGCTATTGCCTTTGTAAGTGTTATAGCAGAATTAGTAGCGACTATAGCAGCGTGAAAAACTGGATTTATGAGAGTATTACGGAACTTAGCAGCAGTAACTTTAAAGAATATAGCATCAGCAGAACTTGATTGAATTGTCCACAAACAATCAATAAATGTATTATGTTTAGGAGAATCACCAGTCGCAGATCCAGAGACAGTTTTTAATTCTGTTACATAACGAGCTGCAGAACTTAAAATACAATCATTGCCAAACACACATCGCTTAAATGTTCCACCAGCTTCAGCAATTAATACCTCACAAGCAGTTGCTTCGTCAAGATTGTCAGTTACTGAAAAAGTAAAAGAACAATCTTGCCATAATGTGCTTGAACCAGATGAAATAACAACATTAATAGCCGCCGCGTTTGTATCATTCTGAATAAACTTTATATTTCTGAATGTATTACGAGTTCCAGTTACTTTTATCAGCGCAGCAGTAGCAGCTCCAACTGTTCCTTGGATTCTTGTTCCTTGTTCTGTATATCTACCGCTACTTTCCATTCCGACTACATGAATCCTACTTTTTGACCAAGTAATCATACTTGCAATATCATGCGATGAATGTGCATCCATTAAAATAACATCATTATTGTTTGTAGTGCAAGCGTTATAAGCATCCAATAAGGTAGTGAAAAATCTTACATTTCCGTCTGGATCGGCTTTACAAACATCAGAAAGAATTTGAAAGTTTGGATCATCACTATCATCTGGGCTCATAACTACCATAATTCTTCCAAAAGTAGGACACACACTTGCCGCAACATTGTTTAATCTGTCTAATAATGCCCTACCATAGCCTGTATTTTGATTATAATTCATAATTTTTCTTTTTTTTCAAGTCCCACCACCGCACCTTTCAGGATTATTAAATCCCTTAGCATAGACTTGAAATTAATTTTTACTCTAGGATGAACCATCACCCTTACTTAACTTCGCCCACATTCCATTTAATGCACAAATGCCATAACCACCTCTAACTCCAAAATTCCAATCATCAGTAGCGAAATCTTCGCCAGCATTCAAATTGGCAGGAGTTTTAAGATGTGGTTCCTCCCAAATACCCAACATTAAAGTTGAATAAAGAGAAGAAGCAATACCCCAGTAATATCTTTTATCAGTATCAACTGCACCAGTCGCAGTGGTAGCAATTCTTGGCAATATAACATGTTTATACTTTGCAGCATAAACATTCTTTACGCCAGAATGTGCACCTTCAACATCAGCTGTTGATTGAAGATATTCACGAGCGGTATTTACAACATTTGGATCGTCTGTAGTAAACAAAATATCAAAAGGCATTACCATTTTCTCACCAAATTGGTTATATGTATTTTCTGTAATCAATCTTTCTATTGCCTCTAATGCACCTTTTGATAATTTTGGGTTGTTAGCCAAAAGGTTACGATAAGTGGTTGAACTTCCTTTTAATGTATGAAGTGTATAAAAAAGAGCCTTAGTGTCACCAGTAGTAATAGTAATGGTTTCACCATCCATATTAGTATAAGTGGTTGAAGCACCAAAACCAATACGGTGTGATAGATCCAAATCCATTCTATTATAAGGAGTTCTACCTAAATTCATAAGTTTAGCTACAACTTCTGGATATTTATTTTGTGTTCTCATTTCATAGGTAATTCCAATATCCAGAGCTACACGATATTGTGTCATTGCTTTGGAATAACCTTGCTGAACCTTAGCACGTTGTGCTTGATCGCCTTGATCTTTAACTTTGGCATACTCTTCCAAGTCCATTTCACTAAATTCACGAGTATTGCCAGAGTTGGCTGCAATTGGAACTTCTTTAACTAACCCAGAAGTTCTCATTATCTGTTGAACACTCTCAACTCCTTTTGCCCAAATAACATCAGCCAATTTTACAAAATCAGCTAATGTAGCTGTATTTAATTCCATATAAGTCCTATATCTCTAAAATGATTTCTGGTTAAATACCAGCTGGATCACTTAAAGCTTCTTGTGAATTTAAAATGAAACGACCTTTTGCTGTAGAGATAAAGCCAACACATTTAACAACACCATAAGTGGTGCCATCTTGATTAACTAACCCTGCGGTTGATAAATCAAAAGAATTGCCAATATCAGTTGTTAAAAGTGTCCCTGTCACATCTGATTCCAATTCACACATCGGTGATTGAGGAACCTCAACTGGAACTTTTGTAGTAGATGCGAAATCGCTATCACCAGAAGTCACGGCGGTAAGAATAATACCTAAATGATCTTCTGATTGAGCGGTTGCAGTTGCTACATAGCCAGATGTAAGTTGAACCAAATCACCTTTTGTAAATGTAACCGATGCAGCTTTGGGAAGCCAAAGAATTTTTGTTTGTCCTTTGACCCATCGCATATAAATCTCTTTAATAAATAATTGTGATTATTTATTTTAATTTGTAAAACAAAAAGAACGACTTCTTTTTATCATTCTTATGCTTTTTTCTTGGGGTACACCCAGTTAAGAACGGATTTTTGACAAGGTATCTTAACCTGTTGAATTGTGACATTTGTCAGAGTTGTCTTCTCGTTAGTTTATCTCTAAACTACAGGTAAAGTTACCTTTAAAAACCAGGTGCGTTGTCACCTTGTAAATAAAGATAACTATATCTATTTTTTAGATTTCTTTTCAAGATGTTTTTTGCCAATTATTTCAAAGGCTTCTTTTGAACCTTGAATTTGTCCTTTATTATCAACATTTAATCCATTACTTTTAATATAATCTTCCAATTGAATTGGTGTTTCTTTCCAATGAGCACATTGTAAGCGAGAATCACACAACATTAATGGTTTTGCTTTTAAACAAAAATATAAATCTTCTCCTACTCCTTTAGCTCCATCAATTTCTCCACCCATTAAAAACCAAGGTTTATCTATTCTTTTAAATACTTCTGTTTTAATCAAACAACATCCCATTCCTGCTCCTACTACTCTAAATATACTTCTTGTTGGGAAAGATGCAGAAATTTGAAATGCTTTTATTTTCTTATTAAATACTGTATAAATATGTGGTGAATATGGAACACTTTTTAAACAATATAATCCAGTAATTGCCTCTACTCCCTGATCTTCATTCTCTTCTATATCCTCAATCATTCTCACAATCATATCTGCTGGAAAAGTCATGTCATCATCAAGAAACAAAATATGTGTTTGTTCATTTTTTATTGCGACTTCAATTAAAGCATTTCTTTGCTCATCAATTAAATATCCCTGTTGGGTTGTCAAAGACAATACATCTTCTCTTTTATTCTTAATTACCCATTCATAAAAGTATTCTTGCAGAGCTACTATACTTACCATAAATCTTGTTGGAATTAATCCTCTGGTGGCAACAGCAATCAATATTTTATTCTTTAATAATTCTTTCTGAGATTTTATTTCTTGCATAATCTTTATCAATTAAAAATTTAAGATTCATAGCATCACCACCCGAACAACCGAAAGTATCTCTAAATAGATCTTCTCTTAAGTTATGAGCTAAAGTTTGAATAGCAACTGAAATAGTATTAATCATATAAAAATCTAAATCATATTGTGCTAAATCATAAAGAATCTTAGTAGCTAAATAATGATTAATTGCATCTGTTACATTTCCTTGACCTTTTTCTTCGCTTACTATCTTATCAAAAAGTTCTTCATTTAATTCAATTTCTGGTGCTTCTTTAAATTCTATTTTTACTTTATTATTATTCCTGACAATTTTATTAATTTTTTTGTCACCTATATACATAAAGATTTTTGTAGAATGAAATTTTTCATTCTAATTAATTTACAAATTTTGCATTAATTTCATATTCCTTGCCTTCTGTTGTTTTAACTTTTAAAATAGTTTCCCCATCAATTATATTTTCATTAACTACTTCCGCCAAAAGTGGCTGATAACGACGAGTAAAAATAACATATTGCATTTCTACAGGTTTTTCTTCTCCTTCAAGATGTAAGGTAGTTACTTGATCTTCGTGCCATACTCCAGTCAAAGGATTTTTTTCTACCAAATTCTTGTTCATAGTATCCCAACTTAATACTACTTTTCCATCAATGGTTAAAAGATTAACTAATTTTCTTTTAACTTCGGTATGCAAACTATCATATCTTGATAATTGTGCTTTGTTAGCGGCCGCTTCTAATCTCTGTATTCTATCTAAAAGTTGTTTAAACTTGTCTTCTGGCAAAGTTATTGTTTTTTGTTCATTAGTTTGGTTTTCCATATAAGTAATTATTTATCTTTTAAATCTTCATCTGAAAGACCAAGTTTTTTACCTAAATCTTTCTGGTCTTCAGTTAGTTTTTCACCTTTATCGGCTTGTAAAGGCGGTTTACCTTGAACATTCATTGATTTCTTTAATGGATTTGCGGTAGATTCTGGATAAACAATTCTAACCGCTTCTTCAAAATACTTATAAAGATTATCTATATTCTTTTCCTCACCACTTAACAACTTAGTTAAATAAATATCTACTGCTTTCTTTTTCCCCTCATCACCATCATCTAAGGTAGAAAAAAGACGACCTTTTTCAACACTGAAAGTTCCTTCATTTACTCCTAATTTAATCTTTTTGTCAATTTCTTCTGCTGAAAGATTAAGTTTATCTACAATCTTTCCTTCATTGTTTATTTCTTTTCCTTGAAGTTTTAATTCATCAATAGTTTTTTCGTATCGCTTAATCTTTTCTCTAACTTCCTTCCAATTGGGATTTGAAGATTCTTGTAATTCTTTTACAAAATCTCCAAAGGTCTGATTTTCAGGAATTTGATATTCTGTTCTTATTTGTTTTTCAAATTGTTGACTAATTTCCTCTTGTGTTGGCATTTCAACAGAAGTGCCATCTTCATTAAATAAAGTTTGCGGCATATGTTCCTTTAAATTATACCATCCACGCCAATTACAAGCTGGCGGTAGCTGATATGGTTAATTTATAAAGCATTAAATGGTTCATTAAAAGTAGATTCCTTGTGTGGAATTTCTTTTATATCTAATAATCTTTCTTTTAAAAGTTCTATTCCATTAATAGTTGCTCTTAAAAATAAAACATTGTTAAAGTCTTGACTTTCTTTGGCAATTTCTTGAATTAAATCAGAAACTGAGTGATTGATTTCATTTTCATATGTCTTACTTGTTGCTATCTTCTGAGCTTCAGCAATATATGCTTCTTTTTCTGGTTTTTCTAATTCCTCCCAGTTATACCAATCAATATTATGATTTAAAATTTCTTTTATTACATCTTCTGCTTTTACTTTCTTATTCTGTAATTCTTCTATTTTAGTTCTTAATTCTTTTATTAATGCTTCAGCGTTTAAATATCTTTCTCTGTAATTTAATAGTGATTTTATAAACATAATATTATTCATTCATTGCCGTATTAATTGAAGGCTTAGGAGAAGCTGTAGGTTTTAAAGTTTGAGCAGAAGATCCACCTAATCCTTCAAGTTTATTTAATAAATCTTGAGCTTTAAAATTCAAATTTTCAGCAGATTTCATAAAATAATCTTTCTTGTTCCAAATTCTTTCATAATCTTGAGTAATCTTATCAGGATTAAGCTGTTTACCCGTGAGTTTAGAAACATTGGCAGCCTGGACTAAAGAATCTTCAAACATCATCTGTTGTAATTCTGAACTATCTTTTTGAGTTTGATTAACAGAAACATACCAATAAATATAGACTTCTTTTAATTTCTTAATATTTACAGTCTCAATACGAATATTCTTACCCATTTTAGTCTGTTCTTCAGAAAAATCATAAAGTTGTTGCCTTTCTTCTGGTTGTAATGATCTATCCATAAATTGGATTATTTTATTCCCGTATTTGCCATTTTCAAACTCAGCATTTTTAATAGTAAATTTACGATACCAATTATCTACACTTTTTGATAAAGCATTATATTTTTTACCTACTGGTTCAAGATAATTCTCTAATATGTTGCCAATTCTCAAATAAGTCATATCTCTTTTCATTCTCATAACAGCCAACACCGCCTGACCCAATGATTTAATCCCTTGTCGCAATAACATAGTGGCCTCCCTTGCGGTTTCTGTTTTATTATCCGAAACTCCTTGCATTAGAGAAGAAGCGCCCACAAATTCTTCAACTTTGCTATTAATAAAATCTTCAATTGCCATTTCAGATTGTGTAACCCCTTGATGATCAATAAGTTTTGAAAAATCCTTATCTCTTAATCCATATGTTACAGCACCAGGAGCCCAGATATCTTTAGAATAAATCTTCTTTCCTTGAACCGCCATTGGAGGCTTAATTGCCTGACGGAATTTATAAATTAACAATCTAATTGCTTCATCATCAAGTCCTTGTAAAGTCTTGGCGGAGGAAACTAAACTCTTACCATAAGCAAATTTAGAATGAATCCGCTTTAAAACAAACATTTTAATATTATATCCTTCATTCTCATATGGCAAGGCTGTCTGCGGATCTAACATCATTACTCCATTTATAATTACCTGATATTCATCATCTGGATAACAATAATAATGTAAAATTTCAACTTCATCGTTGTCCAAAGAATTTAATCTCCAATTAAAAGTGCCATTAAAATCACCAACCATTCCTTTTGAGCCAGGTTTAACTTTATTCCACATTCTCCAATCGCCATAAATCTTTCTGGCTTCTTCATATAACATTCTATCATATTTAATTATATAAGGTTGGTTATCAAACTCATAGGCTGGCAAATTAATATTACCCAAGAATACTTGTCTACCGTCTAAAAGCCTTTTCTTGCACATCTGTATTTTCCTCTTGCTTTTACTGGAAGAAAAATATGTCTGCATCCCTAATGTTGAATTTGAAGGCTTTTTCTTGTCAATTACTTCATCGTCAATATAAATATCTTCTAAAAACACTGCTCTTTGTGTTAGAAGTTCAAATACAGATTCATTCCATACGTCTTCATCTTTCTCAATTTGGCAAGTTCTTTTAACAATATCCCCTATATTTCTACCTAATCCAACCAATTCATTGTCATCTTTATCAAAAGCTAATACTTCTGGCTCTAGGTTCATTGCTAAAAGTTCATTGGCTACAATTTCAATTTTCTTTTCTGTCGTGCCTCCTACAATTCTAACTTCGTCATCATTTTTCTTCTTTCTAAGATAAGAAACAGCTGCCCTTAAATTCAATTCATAATCTTGTTCATAAGTCATATCATCAAACTCTGGTCTAGCTTGATCTCTCTGCTCTTTAGCTTTCTTAATACGGTCAATATAAAACTTAAAAGCTTTGGCTAATTCGTCAGTATAATAAACATCCTCCTTTTTTTCAATCTCATCTAAAATTGGCTGATGGGAAGATGGTTGACTTATAATTTCTTTTTTCATATGTTATATTGCACTAAAAGGATTAGTAATTGTATTTATTTTATATTCCTCATTTCTTTCTGTTTGAGTTTTAAACTCTGGATATTCTTCATCATAAAAGGTTAAAGCAAAAGCATCAGCACGGTCTGGACTCTTACCCATTTCTTGACGCATATTCTTCTTTTCCATTATAATAAGTTTTCCTGAAATAGTTCTGCGATATTTAATCTTTGTCATTTCATCTATTAAAATATCATCTAAAAGCATTCCACCTTTAATTAGCCATTCTCTTGCTCTAAAATAACATTCTGCTCTTTTGTTAGCATAAACCTCTTCATCATCTGCTTTCTCTCCCCAATTAACTCCTTTAATATGTAAATTGTCATTACTAGCTGACATTATTTCAAGAGGAACATTAGCCCCCTCACCAAAATTATCACAGATTATATCTTCACCATCTATTTTGTTTAATTCTTTTAGAGTTATTGTTTTATGTGCAATGCCTTTTGGATTGGATGTCTTTTCTGTCGCCATTATCTTGGCAATAAAATTATCTCTTTGAATCCAAGCAGTCTGATCATCTCCCTCACCAGACGGGTCCACTCCCATCTTAACTCTTCCTGTAAAAGGAATATCAACTGAAACTTTTATAATCTGATTCTTATTAATTAAAGGAACATAACCTTGTTCGTCCATAATGCCCTCTTGGGGAAATTCACCACTAACACGAATCTTAAACTCATCTGAATCTCTACCATACTTCTCTTCCATTCTTTTAATATACTCTTTAGAAACTATTGGACTATCTTCTGAATTAAATCCCAAATTTTGCCAAGCCACATTATCAATGTGTTGTGTATCATAAAAATATCCTTCTGTTCTTGTTGGATTAGAAATCATTACAACCAAGACATCTTCATTAGTTAAAGCACCTTCAGCTACTTTAAATATCTCGTTTGGAACACCAGATCCTTCATCAATACACATCATTACAAATTCTGAATGAACACCTGCTAAAGCTTCTGGATTCTCTTTACGTGCAGTTCTGGCTCTAGCAAACCAAGAACGAGGTCTATCTTTAATTCTTAGATATCCAACTGTGTAATCAAATTTAGCTTTAATGGGAACTGGCATCTTTTCTAACCATACTGAAATCTCTTTCCATAACACATCGTGAATCTGTTCAGAAGTAGGAGCGGTGCAAGGAACTTGTGCATCTTTATAGCAGAAAAGAAACCAAATTATTAACCACGCTAATACTGTGCTTTTGCCTATTCCGTGTCCAGAACGAACAGAAATTCTTTTTTGTGCATCTCTATGTAATCCTTTTTCTACCGCTCTAAGTATTAACCATTGTTGCCAAGTAATATGTTTACCTTTTTCAAAAGAATGAAAATGTTCTTTTTTTATATTATCAAAATCTCCTTCAACAATCTGTAATTCTACAAATTCTTTATATTCTTCTATAACTGGCTGTGGAGTTAATTTCCACATATCCAGAACAAATTTAATTGGAGAATCTTGCCAAGAACGATAAAGCTCTATTTCTTTATATCCAATTTCACTTTTTTTTTAGACATAATTATTATTCATTTATATATTCGTAAATATTTAATCCTTCCCATCCAATTTTAATAAACATAAAAGGTAAATGTATTTCTATGTTAGGTGACATTAAATCAAAACTAATACCAAAATTTATTTGAGTTAAATTTTGCCAATGAATATAAAAAACAAATTTACGTTCTGTAACTTTTAATCTCTTTGGAGCTTTCTTAAAAAAACTTCTTTTAACTTTCTTTATATCATTAGGCATATAATTATTTTTTAGTCTTCACTTCTCCAGAATAACTCTTGCCGTTTAAAAAACAAACATGAATATACTGTTTACCTTTAAGAGTTTTAGTTCTTACTCTTCCACCCTTTTTAATACAATCTAAAAATTCTTTAGGCATATTATTTTTGTTTACTTTTATCAAATAAATCTACGAGATTAATAGAAGCAGTTAAATTAATATCATTTTCACTCTTATCTTTCCAGCCAAATCTATTCTTCATATTCATATACCAAAGAGTAGAGTTAAAATCCTTCTCTCTTAACGCTATTCTTCCTTGTTTCATCCACCAACCTTGACACAAATCTTGTGCTTTTTTTATAGTTATTGAAAACAAATTCTTTTCATTTTCTAAAAGTTTATACCAAAGATGGAAAGTAATACCTAATTCAGCCCTAATCTCATATTCCGACATTCCTTCTTTTGACAGATTAATTATATTTTCTTCCCAATTATCAGGTAAATCATTAATTGTTTTAGGAGGTCTACCACCTGGATGCTTTTTTACCATTCCCAAATTATTATCTAATACTCTTACATTCTTTTTATCTTCTTCAGACAAAACAAAACCCTCTTCAATTATTTCATTTTTCTTGAAGACTTTAGTTTTATTTCCATCAACAGATTTAAGAGCTAATTCTTTTAGTGCTCTATATTTCATATTTATTTTGGTTTTCTACATTCCATAATAAAAAAAACTCAGCGGCTAAAACACCAGAACTGAGTCTAAAAAATTAGAATTCTTAATTTTTATATTTTGATATCTCATATATAAAAGAATTGGGAACTAATCATTTAGCTAAGCTCTTTTATAAAAAGTTCCCTTATTATTAATTATAAACTAAACAAAAAAATAAAGCAAAAAATATAACTTAAAAAATTTTCGCTAAATTTAGAGAAAATTTAAGAAGTTTAAAAAGTTTTCCACAACCCTAATTTTATTTTTTCAAAATAATTAAAAAAATTAAAAATTATTTTATGCGCTTGTGGAAAACTTTTTTTAGAACTATTCTAATTGGCTTATAAACGAGTTTTAAATTTTTTGCGTTATTTTTGAAAAAGGTTTATAATAAAAATAGAGGCAAAAAGATTTTGAAAAAATTAATGTTCTACTATTTCTGATAATGTATACTAAAATCTAAAATGGTGGAACATTAATCTTTTTAAAAGGGCGATAAAAATGTTCAAAAGGATTGAAAAGTCTACTTTATCATCAGAAAGTGTTTAAAGTAGATTGCTCAATCCCTTTGTCCACTTTCTGACCCCACAATACGATAAG
>Ga0172375_10007792_pt1 | contig 14592 bp, 14 predicted proteins | sample LakKiv1m_FD_114537 | JGI IMG/M metagenome (GOLD analysis project Ga0172375, IMG submission 114537) | Freshwater microbial communities from Kabuno Bay, South-Kivu, Congo - kab_092012_11.1m | ecosystem: Environmental > Aquatic > Freshwater > Lake | place: Democratic Republic of the Congo... | reverse complement strand
CCTCAAGCGCCGGATGCAGGCCAACACCCCCGTCTATAACTGCCGCCAGGATCCCTTTTCCCCAGGATTTCCGGTCCTCAGGAAGGCCAAGCCATAACAGCGCGTCTCCGCCGAACGCAGTACCCTCCGGCCGCACGGGTCCTGATTCCGGCCGGCGCGTGGATATCGGCGGAATCAACACGCGATAGTTCGCGGACAATTCAGGAGGACCAAAATACCGCGAAAGCGCTTCCCTCGCATGCTCCATTGAAGATGCCCTGAGGCGCACCGCGTTAAGACCGTTCAAAACACCCAGCACCTCCACGCCATCGGGTTTCGGGGAAGAAAGAAAATAAGCCAGGACACTCGAATTGGTGAACACCACAGTGAATTCGCCAGGAAGAACCCCTTGCGGCATTTCCGCAGCCGGCAGTGTCTTCGACACGCCCGACGGAGGCATCACGACCGCCGCAGTTTCCGAAGCTGAAGGCTCGACTGCGACCGTGACAATGTCGGTACTGACTCGGTTCTCCCCCGACACGGAGACAGGAATCGAGACGAAAGGACGGGAAATATCCGCATATTGGGCGCGACCATTCCCTGCGCGCCGTTCGACAATGAAAAACACCAGCAACGCAAGCAGAAAAATCGCGGCGATACCTATCAAAAACGGCCCGGACCCATGCGACCTTGATGGGGAAATTAGACCCATGACGCTCGATAAAAAAGAATCCGCCGCGCAAGCCAGTGTGGAGTTAAGAAACCACCATGACATGCCGCGGCGGAAAATTTCTACTTATTCTCGTTTTTGTGCCGGCTGGCCTTGCAGCGTTTCCGGTACTTGTGCTTGGACATCTTTTTCCTGCGTTTTTTCTTTACCGACCCCATATGTACTCCCTCCACTTGGACCATGCTCCGGAACAATGCCGAAGCCGTGTCCGGCCGCGCTTCCCCGCGACTCAGACTATCAACTTGTTCAACGGAAGTTCGACAATTCCCTCGGCGCCGGCGTGTTTCAGCTCGGTGATGATGTCCCTCGCCGTTTTTTCATCCATCACTGTCTCCACGGCAACCCATCCTCCGCCGGAAAGGCAGCTGACCGTAGGAGCATGCAATGATGGCAAGAGCTTTGAAACAGTTTCCAGCCTGGCATCCGGAACATTCATCTTTATCAGCACTTTATTCTCGGCGGCAAGCGCACCCTTGAGCAAGACGGAAAGCTGGTTGACTTTCTTTTTCTTCCACGGATCGGCGGACGCCGCCTTGTTGGCTATCAGCCGCGTGGTGGACTCCAGAACCGTCTCGACAATTCTCAGGTTATTTGCGCGCAAGGACGAACCGGTCTCGGTCAGTTCGCATATCGCATCCACAAGCTCCGGACACTTGACTTCCGTCGCACCCCATGAAAATTCGACATCCGCAGTAACGCCGTGTTTCTTGAGGAAACGTTTTGTCAGACCGACCGCTTCGGTGGCTATCCGCTTGCCTTCAAGATCCTTTACGCTGTTGATGCCGGATTTTTCAGGTACCGCGATCACCCACTTGACAGGCCTCAAACCCTGCTTGGCGTAGATCAGTTCGGCCACCTCGACCACATGAGACCCGTTTTCAACTATCCAGTCATAGCCCGTGATCCCGGCATCGAGAGTCCCGGATTCGACATACCGCGCTATTTCCTGCGCGCGAATCAGCCGAGGTTCGATTTCCGGGTCGTCTATCACCGGCTTGTACGAACGGGATCCGACTTCTATCTTGAAACCGGCCTTCTGCATTATGGAAAATGTCGCATCCTGCAGACTGCCCTTCGGCAAACCGAGAATAAGCTTGTTCATTGTTCTCCAGGCGTCATGTTAATGTTTTTCTTCAAACTTTCCAGGAAAGCGGCCAGCAGGTCTGAGGCGCTCTCCAGATCGTCCAGCGATACCACTTCGACAGGTGTATGCATATACCTGTTTGGAATGCTTACAAGCGCCGTCGCCACACCCTGCCGGTTGATCTGCATGGCATTGGCATCGGTTCCGGTCGCCCGCGGTTCGGCGGTAAGCTGGAAACGAATCTTCTTTTTCTTTCCGACATCCTCCATAATCCTTCCGAGAACAGGATTAATGTTCGGCCCTCTGTGCAGAACCGGGCCCTTGCCGAGAAAGCACTCTCCCACCTTTCTGGGCTCCGAGCCCGGAAAATCGGTGGCGAATCCCACGTCGACCGCTATGCCTATGTGCGGGTCGATGCCGTAGGCACTGGTGCGAGCGCCCCGCAGGCCAAGTTCCTCCTGCACAGTCGCTACGCCAAACACTGCGACATTGAGTTTCCTGTCGCGCAATTTCCGCAGGGTTTCGACAACAACAAACGCTCCGGCGCGGTCATCGAATCCCCGAGCCGCGACCAGATCGTTTTTCAATTCCTTGAAGCCTGCATCAAAGGTGACGTAATCGCCGACGGAGATGGTCTTGGCTGCATCCTTCTTGTTCCTGGCGCCGATATCTATCCACAAATCGTGCATCTTAGGCGGCTTATCCATCTCTTCCCGTTCCATCAAATGGATAGGCTTGCGCCCGATAACACCGGATACCGGTCCGCCTTCAGCATGAATGATCACGCGCTGACCGACTGCAACCCCCGGGTCTACGCCTCCGACGGACGAGAAATAGGAGAACCCCTTATCATCAATAAAAGTGATCATGAAGCCGATCTCATCGCAGTGCCCGGCAAGCATGACTCTTACAGGAGCCTTGGAATTTACGGAACCGATGACATTCCCGTGCACATCCGTGGAAACACTGTCGCAGCATTTACGCAGCTTGTTCCGTATCAGGGCCTGGACATCGGCTTCGTGGCCGGACGGACTGGCTGTATTGACCAGACTTTTCAAGAAATCAAGTGATTCGTTCTTCATTAGAAATTACCTCGCTTGGAAAAATATTTATTATTGCATTGTCTGCGGCCCAGTACCGGAAGTCAAGCGCTCCGTGAATATACCAGCAATTCTAATTATGACGTCGAACCCACCCTGTAGAAGCGGCGCCCCCGCCGCTTTCCTTGTGTTTTCACGCGACGAGGGCGTCGCGTCTACCACAAAAAGCTCCCGTTGTACCCAATCGCTCCTTATAATTAGAATTGCTGAGGATTCAGAATCATTAGCTGCCTGAAGGGCAGCAATATCACAGCCTGTGGTGAAACCCCAGGCTTGCTAAAAACATAACTTTCAACTCTCAACGTTCAACTTTCACGACGAATCGCGTACGTGAACGTGAACGAGTACGTGTACGAAACCGAAAGACCACCCAGGGGCATACCTCGCCGCGCATTTGGCCCGACCCCAATACCGACCCCGGCCCCGAGGGAAGCAGGAGAGTTACACGATTCCAGGGGCGTTGCCCCTGGCTGTGATGTTCGACCCTTTCAGGGTCGTGCTGTACTTAACAACCGTCATTTTCCCCGGCTGCCGGCCATGTGCAAAGTTCTCCCTGCGGCATTGGACTTGCTTATCCCCTGCCGGGAATACAGCCGTCGGATGAATATAATGTCGTTGTACGATCAAAATCTGGCCGCCCTTGCAAAGCGCTGGCCGAAAATGGCCGGCATGGTGGCTAATTGGCAGGAAAAAGACCGCGTCAGTATCGCCAAGGCGCGGGACGGCGGGGTTGCGTACTTCCTGCGCGGGAATAACGGCCTTGTGCCGCTGACAGACCCGGAATCCCCGACACGCAGGACGCAGGTGCAACTGGACAGCCTGTCCCGGCATCTGCTGAATTTTACCAGGCCGGTGATGGTTGTCGGGTTCCGCCCGGGGAACGAATGCCTCTACCTGTTCGACCAGTCCGAAAATTCAAACGGACCGCACTGCCCCCAGCCTCTCTGGATTTGCGTTGATTCGATCGAATGCCTGTATGCTTTCATGAACACATGGGATGCGCGCCGTATTTTCGAGTCCGAACGGGTCTCTCTATTCTGGCACGAAGCTATCGACGAACAGATCGGTTTCCTGCGTGACCATCCCGAATTCCCGCATCTTTTCACGCTTGTTTCCAACGCTGACAACTCCGTCCTTGACCGGGTCATGCCGCCTTTTACTGCCCTAATCGAGGAACGCGAAGCGGAAATGCAGCGCCTCATTGCCGAAAACGAGGCTTATTACGACTCTCTGGACGACGCGCACCTTGCCGGAATCATCGCGGGCCGGGCGGGCAGAAAACCGCGCCTGCTGATGCCGACTTGTTCATGGTCCACTTTTATCCAGCACAGCACCCGCGACACATGCGCCGCGTTCGATGCCATGGGCTGGGAAACCCGCATCCTGAAAATGGATGCCATGCTGACCAACTGGCTCCTTGTGCGCCAGATCAACGAATTCAAGCCAGACATTTTCCTAATGATTAGTCACCTCCGCCGCGAAGAGGAAAGTATTTATCCACGAAACATGATGTTCATGACATGGGTTCAGGACGAAATGCCCGGAATCATGAGTCGCGAATCCGGAGACAAGCTGCGTCAGTATGCAACTGCACGAAAGCGGGATCTCATACTCGGATATACGACCGGACTCGCGGAAAGATACGGTTACCCGTCGGAAAGACTTGTACCTGCGACCATCCCGGCAAATCCGGACATATTTCATCCCGTGAGCATTTCACGGAAAACCGCCGAACAATACGCATGCGAACTGGCCTTCATGAGTAATGTAAGCCGGCCCACCGAAGTTATTGCACGGGAAAGCATTACACCTTCAGCGGCTGCGGTTGGAATTCCGCAGGAGACGGTAACGGCCATTCACGATTTTCTCTGGGCGGAATATCGAGCCGGACACACTTTTATCGAACGCGAACCTTTTGTTGCCGCACTCTTGAAATTCGGAGACTTTGCCCGGGCGTGGAATGCATCGAAAGAGGAACAGGACAATCTTTTCCTGATGTTCTTCCGTCGTTTGAATGACGCAATTTACAGGCATGTTGTGATCGAATGGGCAGATGAATTGGAAATTGATTTGCGGTTGTACGGCGACGGATGGGAGCGGCATCCGCGTTTCGGAAAATACGCGCGCGGACCGCTGGCTCACGGACAGGAACTGAGCCTCGCCTACCAGGCGGCGCGGATTAACCTGCATCTGAATGCCACACCGGGAATGCATCAGCGCCTTTGGGAAATCGCCGCATCAGGAGGACTGCCGTTGACACGTGCGCAAAACCGGCCTACGGACAGCGGATTCAATGTAAAACGGAACGACTGCATGGCGATTGACCGCTTCACGAAATGGTGCATTGCCCTGCCTGCGATGGCGAACATGGACAAAGGCGATCCGGCGTCGCGCGCGGCGTTCGACCTGCATCGCAGGATAACGACCGATCCGTTGATTCTCATGCCGCTCGGCGGCCTGCTGCAATTCCACGACAAAGCATCGTTCACCCACCGAATGGAGACATTGTTAAAAAACGACCTTCTCCGCTCTGCGGCGCGAAGGCAATTTGCGCGCATCGGCAAGCTGACATCATACGAAGTCGTGCCTTCGAAAATCATCGGGGCAATAACCGGCATACTGTCCACGAACACAACCGGACAAGCCGAGGCGCAGGACAACCGGGCCGGGGAGTCACTACGAAAACTGGCTGGACAAACCGTACCCACAGCCGGCATAGGACTCATACTCGGTGAAACCTGCCTGCAAACCGGCTGGACCGTGGATGCGCGCCGGATTCTCCATACGATCAGACCCGAAGAAATCTCTCCCGTGGATTCAGTTCGACTCGCCATAGCCCTGCTGCAGGCAGGATTGTTCCGGCAAAGCCTTGATGTTTTCGCATCGCTTCCCGAGCCCTACGCATCCGACTTCAACACAAACATCCACAAGGCTCTGCTTTTCAGTTGTCTCAGACAGGACGACAAGGCGTGGGAACTCCTGGACCGCACGCGGGAGTGTGCGGATAACGTACGCCTGTTCCACACATGCGTCGAAGGCGATATCGCGCGGCAGATCGGCAATCGCGACAGGATTTCCATGATTATTCCCAAGCTTGAGGAAGGGGCAGATTCGGATGCCCTGTTCAGCACGTGGGCGGCTTCCAGTCTCGCGGTTTTGCATCGCAGACTTGGCGATATGGATGCTGCGGTGCAGTTCAATCGCAGGTCGCTGGTTGAAGGAAATGCGGTCCGGCACTGGACGTTTCATTTTGAATATGCCTCGACATTGCGGGGCATGGAAAGACATGACGAAGCCTTTGCAGCGGCCCGGATTGGAGCCGAGTCATTCACAGAACCGTGCAATGCATGCGGAATACTGGCAGAAGTCGTGCGGGCGGAAACCACGCAGGGCGCCGTATGTCCGTCCCCGGCAAGATGCGCGGAAAAGGCGGCCATGAATATTTACCCGTGGTTTCCGCACAAAAGCTGGCTTTCGCTTCTGGCAATCGCGGGATCGGGCACGGAAAGAGCGGGCGCAATGTTGCGCAAAAGCCTTGCCGAGGAGATATTTCTCGATCCTTCGCGCAAAACAATCCTGGCTCAAGCAATAGAGACCGGCGACACGAGCGGATTACCGGCATTAATGGCTGCGGAGGTATATCCGTTTCATGAGCACGATTCGATCGACCGGACTTGCCTGGAAAAAGATATTTCAACCTCATTATTGTATTCCAGGGCAGAAGCCAAAAACCGGCGTGAAAAGGGCAAATCATGAAAAACACGTGCATTGACTTGAGCACAGACCCGGGCAGGCAAGCCATGGCCGCCCGATGGAGCGGGATTGCCGCGACAAAGGGCGCGCTTATTCTCTACGGCGCCGGCAAGTTCTCGCTCAGTCTGCTTGAGCTGTTAGAAAGACAGGGACTTCGAAAGCCTGATGTCATTTGGGACGATTGTCCGTCAACACGCAACCTCCTAGGGATTCCCGTTGAAATGACACCGGAATCGTTTCCAGCCGGCGTTGGAACGGTCGTGCTCGGCACGGACTGTATGCAGCATCGCATGCGCCGCCGTCTTAATGCGCTTGCCGGGCCTCGGCCGCATATCGTGGAAGCGGCACCGGTGACTATTGCCGGAAGAATACGGACGATTGCGGGCGCATGCGCGCGCGGAATACGCGATGCGGCCGTCCGGTTGCTACTCCCCTCCCCGGAATTGATTCTCGTCCGCCTGTCCGCAATGAAAAACGATGCCGTTGGGCGCGCACAGCTCGGCGAGATGTTCGACCTTATGAGGAAATCTTCCCACGACAATGCCGCAGCCGTCATACGCCGCAGATATGACATTCATCCGTCGGCCCGGTGGGCATTCGACACACTTATCGGGGGCAGCGGATCAATCAGCATCGGTGAAGGCACCTATGTTGGCTTGCGTTCACACATTCTGGCCGACCCGTCCGGAGCTTCCATCCGCATCGGCCGGAATTGCGCAATAAGCCATGGCGTGCACATACGCACACAAGGCCATCACGGCTGTAAAACGTTGGAAGAGGAACGTAATCTACCGATCATCGGGAAGGACATAGTAATAGGCGATGACGTCTGGATAGGCGCAAACGTGTTTATAAGGGGCGGGATATCAATAGGAAGCAACAGCATAATAGGAGCGAACAGTGTTGTCACAAGCGACATTCAACCGGACTCGATACATGGCGGGGTACCGGCAAGGCTTATCAGGTACAAAGCCGGCGCGGATTCCCATTGTTGACAGCGCATCAGCAAGTTGGGTATTTTGCGCAGCAAAGCCGGTGTTTCGCGCGCAGCGCGTGTGGCATGGTGGTTGCTTGGATACCACGGGAAACAGCATCGACAGGCAGAAATGACAAGAAATGGCATATTTTCAAGCATTACAATGATATTGATCTTAATTTCGCATGTCGGCGCAAGCGACAACACGGAGAACGACGTGGACAAGACCGTAGAGGAAATTACCGCGCAATGGCCAGAGGCGAATATTGAGACAGGCTCGGTCGCAAAAACAGCGGGGCCTCTCCAGAACCAGACTAGCTGGGGGTGTACGCCGAAGGAGGTAACCGGAGGCGAACCGTTTGTTCCCGTCCCACCCCGCATGTTTCTTTCTTCATACACCCCGCCCGGCATGTCCCTGGTTCCAACGGGCCGTTTCGAAATGGGCGGGGGCAATATGTTCAACTGTTTCACGGATGCCCCCGTGCACAGGGTTGAACTTGCCGCGTTTTACATGGACATTTGCGAGATTCCCTTCGGATATTGGCAGGAAGTGAGGGCATGGGCAACGAACCACGGTTACTACGACCTGCCCGAAGGCCAGGCCGGTTATCCGGAGGATACGTCAAAAAACGCCTCCAATCAACCGGTTGTCGAAGTGTCATGGTACGATTGCGTAAAGTGGTGCAATGCCCGTTCGGAAAAGGAACATCTCACTCCCGCATATTACACTGACACAGCACAAACAAATGTTTATCGCACAGGCCGGGACGATCTGGCCGCCAAAGTCGATTGGAACGCCAACGGGTACAAGCTCCCGACGGAAGCGGAATGGGAGAAAGCCGCGAGAGGCGGAAGGGAAAACGCCGGTTATCCATGGGGCGACACGCTCGACGGCACAAAAGCGAATTATTACTCAAGCGGCGACCCTTTCGACGAAGGCACAACGCCGGTGATCTATTACAATGGAAAACAGCGCATACGCGACAGCAATGCAATAATGGAAAACATGGCCAACGGTTACAGGCTTTACGACATGGCCGGCAATGTGTATGAATGGTGCTGGGATTGGTACGGAGAACTTGCGACAAACGATGCAGCAAATCCGGTCGGCCCGAAACAAGGCACGCTTCGCATATTTCGGGGGGGATGCTGGAAAAGTCGTATCGAATACTTCCTGCTTTGCGGAAAACGAAACGGCCAACCACCGGATTTCCGGTCGAATTTCGTCGGGTTCAGATGCGTGAGGGGATTATGATGTCAATATCCGGCTCGGCCGGAAAGGAGACGGCGGCATGATCAAACTACAACTGGTCGGCGACACCGAATTGTACATCAACGAGGATTACATCGAGAACATAGAGGCGACTTCCAAGTCGGACACCTGCGTGCGCATTCACAACGGCACGAATTATGTCGTCGCGGAAACGCCGGAACAAATCATCGCGAAAATTGTCGAATGGCGGCAGAAGTTGAACAGATGACTGGAGCGCAATCATGGACATAGTAACCATTGGCGGTCTTATTTTTGCATGGGCGTGCGTACTGGTAAGCATCGTGCTGGAAGGCGCACCCCTTGGGGGGTTCGTCAAGGGCCCACCGGCGCTCCTCGTGTTTGGCGGAACACTCGGCGCCACGCTGATAGGAATGTCGAAAAAGGAAATCAAGACGCTGGGCGCAAAAACGCGCAAGGCTTTTTCCAACAAGGAGCCTAAATACAAAGAACTGATCGACACGCTTGTCGGGTTTGCCACAGTTAGCCGCCGCGACGGCGTTCTTGCCCTGGAGAACTCCATTGAAAGCATTAATGATGAGTTCCTTAAAAAGGGACTCCAGCTTGTGGTTGACGGCGTCGACACAGACCGCCTCAGACACACATTGGAAACCGATATGGCTTCCCTGAAAGCATGGTACAAAGAAGGGCAGGAATTCTACAAACAAATGGGAGGCTTCTCACCAACACTGGGAATTATCGGAACAGTGCTGGGATTGATAGCGATGCTTGCCGAGCTGGAGAATGCGGAAGCGATGGGACCAGCGATCGCATCGGCCTTCATTGCCACTATGTACGGCATTTCCGCCGCCAATCTGGTTTACCTTCCGATCGGCAACAAGCTGAAAACAGTTGAAACAAAGGATTTGCACGAAAAGAAGATCATACTCGAGGGACTTATGTGCATACAGGATGGGGTGAGCCCCAGGATGGTTGAGCAAACCCTCCTTTCCTTCCTGTACCCGGAAGTTCCCAAAGGGATGGAACAGGCCGAGGTAAAGGCATAAACAACAGGCAGGGAGAGCAATAAGCGATGGCAAAGGACGCAGGCCCCAAAAAAGCAACCAGGCGACCGGCCGCCGCCGAGCCCGAGGAACATGAAAACCTCGAGCGGTGGTTGCTGACTTATGCCGATATGATCACCCTGCTTGTTGCTTTTTTTATCATGATGTACTCGATGTCGGTTCTGAACATCAAGAAATTCGAGGCTGCAGCCATCTCAATCCGAAGCGGATTTGGCGGCCACACCACGGGAGGAAAAGGCCGTTATTTCACCCCTGAAAAATCCTGGCTGCTTGTCGGCGACAACATCGCGGAGCTGACTTATGCTCCTATCATGCAGGAACACCAAGGCGAAGCAAAAAAAAGAAGCACCAGCATAACAAAGCGCGGCACCGATTTGCTCCGTTATGTCAACACACAACTTGCCTTCCTGAAAATGGACAGCATCATCCAGCCGGTGCTTGATATTAAATCCGAGATCGGAACACGTCTCTGCGTGGTGTTGTCCGACAAGGTATTTTTCGAGCCCGGAGAAACCTCGCTGTCTCCCGAAGCAATCAAGATTGCAACCCATATAGGGAATTCGCTCACTAATTCGCAAATGAGCATACTCGTTGAGGGGTACGCATCGCACCAGCCCGTCGAAACCGGGAATATCGACAGTTGGCAGATCTCGCTCGAACGAGCACGGCAAACGGCAAAATGTCTTGTCGACAATTCGGAAATCAATCCCCGGCGGCTGGTATTGATGGGTTACGGTAAATTTAAAACCGCAGCCAGCACAAAAAAACTCGCAATGACCGAGGACGGAGAGTGGAAAATGCTTGATGACGCACAAGCCGACAAAACATTGTCGAACGACAGGGTCGTAATTTCCGTTCTGATCAAGTAGTTTTTGCCGCATTTTCCCTGTTTTCCCGAGCATTACCCGGCATATAGCGGTTTCATGCCTTCAAATCCACCCCACCCCGTCATGGTATGCAAGCTGCTTTCATTCCTTGCATGAATCCTTTACGCCGTCGAAACAGCATTCGCGAGCAGGCGACTGCCCTGGCTTGCGGAATAATATTCCTTGCGGCTGCCGGTTCCACCCACGCCGAGCAGGATCGGTGGAACATGGCATACTTGCGCGTCATGATAAGCCAGCCTGAAAACCGCTGCGCATCGGTCGGCATAGGAGATATGCCGCGCGTACTGATGCCCGGAAAACCCGCATACACTTTAGGCGCCGGAGTTCCGGTAACTGAAGATTTGGACCTTGATCTCATGTACGGCAGGATGCGGTCAAAAGACACTGTGCGTGGTCCCCTTCCCTCCGAATACATTGCGGCAGACCTGAGTTCGCAGAAACTGACGGCAATACTGTCACTGCGGCGAAACATCCTGGAAGAAAGACTGTATTACCGGATTGGAGGAGGCCTGGGCGTCGAATGGGCGCACGTTTCGATGTACTCATACACGGAATCGGGAGTCAGCCCGCGTACACCCGCAAGTGCAACTTCAGATTCCTCCATCATAGAGGCTTTTATCAACACCGGCGTCGATTTCTACCCGATGCGACTAAGTGCAATCGCCATAACCGCAGACATTCTTTACGGCGTCTCATTTGCATCCAGGAATGCGCCGGTCAAACCTGAAGGCTGGTTTTTCAATCTGGGAATAAAGTGGGATTTCTGGGCAGGCGAATAGCCGCCGCGTATTCATGCGGAGCGCGAATAACATGCAGGAAATCGAAGTAAGCGCGATAATATTGACATGCAACAGACCGGAGCGATGCCTTGACAGCGCATGGCATAACACCCTTGCGATGTCAGGCTTAAACGCCGAAACGATCGTGATAGACAACGGTTCGCAGCCGGTGTCTATTCCGGCCGCAATCGCGGGCATTCCGTGCCGGACAATCAGGATGAAATCGAACCGTGGAATCGCCGCCAGGAACGAAGGGATAAAGGCGGCACGCGGCCGTTATCTGCTGATGATCGACGACGACGCTTATGTCGATCCGGGGCTTGTCCAGGCTATGGTCAAAGCTTTCGGCTCGGATCCGGACCTGGCAGCCGTGGCCTTTCGAGTAATCAACGGCAATAAGGAAGAAGCATGCCTGCTTCCCTCCGTGTTTCACGGTTGCGCATGCGGCTTCAGGCGCAACGCGATCCTGCATGCCGGCGGATATCCGTCCGACTATCTTTACTATGGCGAGGAATATGACCTGGCATTCCGGCTGTATGCCTTGAAATACCGGATTGCTGTCTGCTCCGGCCCCGGCAAGGTGCGCCATATGCGGGACGGCGCAGGCCGCAACACGGGCAAAATCATTTCTCTTCTCGTTCGCAACAACAGTCTTTTCATCTGGAGCTGCTTCCCTCTCCACGCCATTGCCCCGGCATTGAAAGACGTACTTCAGCGCTACAGGCTTGTGGCAAAACGTGAAGGCGTATCCGATGGCTACGCAGCAGGACTGCGGCGCATACCGGAGGCCGCGCTACGCGGCATGCTGCGCAGGAAGGCCATGACACGCGACATATTCCAGCGGGCAACGCTCTGCGACAAAATTTCCGCGACTGCAGTCCGCCTTGCCGAGGAAGGGGTAAATGAAGCGGCACTGTGCGGTGTCGGCAAATTCCCCCGGTTGTGGATCGATCTGCTGCGCCGCAGGGGAATCCGCACAAAATACCTGGCAGATTTCAATCAGTGCTGGACCGGACAGGACATAGACGGCATCCCTGTTCTGGTTCCTGAGGACGAAAGAGAGCGTTCACTGGAAAACCTGACGTGCATCACAGGCGCAGGCTCGCATCCCGAGACGCTGGAATGGCAGAACACCCTCTTTTTCGAGCGAGGCCTGTTGCCATGGGGCCCCCTGGCGGGAGAGGCATCTTTCTCCACACCGGCAATAATTGACCTGTCCGATTTCAACCGTATTGCCGTTTTCAGGCCGCAACACGCATTTTCTGCGACCAAACAGGCAGATTTCCGCAATGGCACGAGGGCTGCTAACGAAAGACAAAGGCAATAGTTGCACGGGGGTACTGATATGCAAATCAGACAGGATAAGGCAGTAAAAGCGGCGGACGGGCAGAGCGCAACGGCAAAAACCAACCTTGCAGTGCTTCCTGTCAAACCGGAAAACATATTTCACTTCCCGGGCGGCCTTCCCGCCTTCGAGAACGTGAAAGAGTTCGTGTTCCTGAGCCGGCCCGACACAAGCCCCTTCTTCATAATGCAATCACTTGAACCGAGGGATCTTTCCTTTGTGTGCATCAACCCCTTCATGGTTTGCCCGGAATATGCGCCGGTAATCAGCAAAGCCGACACCAGGAGCCTGGAACTTCAGAGTCCCGAAGACGTGTTTCTTTTCTGCCTGGTCACGGTCACACCGGATGTAACGCGAATCACAGCCAACTTGCACGCGCCGGTGGTTATCAACATCCGCACGGGCATCGGCCGGCAGATTCTCTGCGAGGGGCAATCATACCCTGTCCGTTACAGGCTCTGGGACGCGGCCGGGAGGATGGAACAATCGCAGCGGAACGAGACGCAGAAACGTTCCATTGTATGGCCGTCCATGGAAGGCGTTACGAACAAAACTGCAGCGGAGACAATCGCGTGAAAACAACAAACAGACAGACACAGGAAGAGAAACCGTTGTCGGTGGACTCGTATGCAAGGCTCGTGGCGCTGCCGATCCATTCAGAAAACATCTTTCATTTTCCGGACGGACTTCCGGCATTCGAAAGCCTGAAGGAGTTTGTATTCCTCTGCAAGCCGGATACCCGTCCTTTCTTTTTCATGCAGGCGCTGAATCCGCCTGATATTTCCTTCGTGTGCATAGATCCGTTCCTCGTATACCCGGACTATACCCCGAAAGTCAGCGATGCCGATGCGCGGTTCCTCAATCTGACGAGCATGGAAGATGCCCTGATAATCTCGATCGTAACGGTTTCCAAGAATGTCGAAGACATAACGGTAAACCTCCAGGGACCGGTTGTCGTTAATATACGGTCCAGCGTCGGGCGGCAGGTTATCTGCGAATCGCAGAATTACCCGGTTCGTTACCGGATGTGGGACGCTCTCAACAGGATTGAAACACGCAAGAAGGCGCTTCAACCGGATTTATCCGCCGGAGACGGGATCGTTTACGCCGAAATGCAAACGGACGCAAACATCATCCGGCAATAGAACAACCGTGACAAGGCGACACGCCATGCGTATCGCCTTATAACGGGATTTGCCAGACAAAGCCAAGGAGGGCTGACCATGCTGGTACTGACAAGGAAGTCGGAACAAAGCATCATTGTAAACCGCAACATCGAGATCAAGATTCTCGGCATTTCCGGGGACCAGGTCAGCCTGGGTTTTTCCGCCCCCGACGAAATCAGCATCTACCGCAAGGAGATCTACGAAGCCATGGAAAGCCAGAACCGGCAATCCGTCCACAGCGGAGAATCGGCGCTGCACTCGCTGCGCGCAGTCATGGCAGGAAAGCTCTTGAAAAACGGGAAAAAGTAATCCCGACATTGAAAGGGGGGATAAGCGGACAACGAGACGAGGCGACCGGCGGCTTGAATGCCGCGCTCCGCCGGAGCCGGCAAGACGATGGAGCGGTTTTTCCTGACACGGATGTCGGGGAAACATCAATACAAAATCAAGGAGGAGACTGCAATGCAAGTATACAATAACGTTCCGGCGTTCGGCGTG
>Ga0172375_10007789_pt1 | contig 14594 bp, 7 predicted proteins | sample LakKiv1m_FD_114537 | JGI IMG/M metagenome (GOLD analysis project Ga0172375, IMG submission 114537) | Freshwater microbial communities from Kabuno Bay, South-Kivu, Congo - kab_092012_11.1m | ecosystem: Environmental > Aquatic > Freshwater > Lake | place: Democratic Republic of the Congo... | reverse complement strand
CGAGGCAAAAACATAAGAGAATATTCCCAAAAAGAAAAACGGTAAGAATACAAGGAATGATTGGCCAAATCCTGGAATTCTGCTTCTGTCTATTACATCACCAGAGATAAAGAGAAATTTAGGAGAAAAATGAAGAAAATAGTTTGAGATATATTTTCCGGTATATGCCGTGTATCTGTTGTACTTAATTTTTGTAAGTAAAGAATCCGGATTTTTATCCACACGACGCATTTCATGGACCCAAGCTAAGGGACCTGGATCGGCAAAAATTGAGACACCTGAGAATCTTGACTGGCCTTCTTGAGAAAGCATCTGGAAACCAATAGGTAGGCTTAGCATAACTCCCAAGACTGCAGCCAGGATAAAGACTTTAAAGTTTTTGATTTGTTTGAAGAATAATATCAGTAATGAAAGAGATATTAATGGTGCAATTATTCTGGCTGAATGATAGGTATAAAGACTTAGAACCATGGAGATGACAAAGAGAAAATAGAATCTTGGTTTTTTTAATCCTTTTATAAAAGCGTATACACCAAGAAGGATCATAAAAGTAGAAGCGTTTACCTCCCAGCCCCCTCTCGAAAAATGTATATGCCATGGGGATACTGCCAAAATGAATGCACTTAATAACGGTAAATATTCTTTATTCGGAGATTTTTCTTTTTCGGAAAGTAATTCCTTAAGTAATAGATATAGAACATATACCGTAAGGACACCGAGGATTGCTGAGGGTAATCTAACCGCCCAGACTGACAGACCCATCACTTTTATAAAAGGTAGGACTAAATAAAAATACAGAGGTGGTTTGTAGTCATCGAATGAACGAAATACAAGAGGCCAAGACATACCATGTTCGTCTTTACCTGTTTCGATTAGGGAATATGCGTTGTAGCCAATGGCAGCCTCGTCGGAGTTTAAGCCAATGGGAAACTTGTCTAACATTGGTAATCTCGTCAGGATAGCGACAGCCAATATGATTGCCAGTATAAGCTTCTTTTTCATAGTATTTTTACAATATCAAATGCCGGCTCGCCGTTAAGAAAATTTATGGTTTTGATTAATTGACTATTTTCCGGGAAATTACTAGGGCTGGTTATCAACAAAGCACCTGAAAATTGTTTTGATTTTTCTTTTACTTCCCAGTCATTTATGAAGATATATTTATCGAAACTGTCTGTCCAGAACCAATTACTTTTTTCATACCTTACTAAATTGGGATCTTTAATATATTTTGCGGGATCATACGATGTGTAAAAAAGAACAAACTCATGTGGTTCGCCATAACGCTTGGTCATCAAAATTTTTGTGTAGATGTCGCGATTTGCCTCGGCATAGTTAATCACCTCTTTGTATCCAAATTGCCAGGATTGAGAATTATCCACCGGATAGACATACCAGAGTTCCTTCAAATATTTGATTGTAGAAAATAAATACAACGACCAGACCAAAACAGAAACTAATATAAATATTTTTTTTCTTCTTGATGATAAGAAGTCAAAAAATACTTTCAGACCAAACGCCGTGGTGAGAAAAACCGCCGGCATCATAGTAGTGACCCTGACGACTTGGTAAGGATCTCGAGTGATGATAGCAGGTAGTGGTGATGTTAATAACCAAAATAATAGAAACCTTTCCTCTTTGCTCCGTTTTGAGAATCTGAATAATAGATAGAACAAACCTAAGTAGAAAAATGGTAGCTCAACAGGATTAATTACTCCAAATCCCTGAACACTAAACTGATAATGAGATCCTCCGTTTAGGGCTAGAAAGTGTGGCGAAAAATAGCCGATAAAATTTTGGCTTGCGACTTTTGAAAAATAAGTGGCTTTATTGTGAACTAATTTGGCTAATACTGGAGATAGTGTTGATTTACCTCTACTTTCGTTGATTTTGTTTATTGCTCCCTGATCGAGAATACCTACCCATGCTGATCTGGCGTTCCCCTGGCTTGATATGACTGCAAAAAATACGGGGGTGAATAGAATTACCGCACTAATAATTATTAGTAGTAAATATTTTGTATTTTTAAGTAGTGTTTTGCGATAAGTGATAAGAAGAATAAGTAGAAGAACCGGTGAATATATTCTGGTGTTGTGGTAGCCGTAGGCCGATAAACCTAATAAAAGAGTACCGATTAGACTCCAAATCTTATTTCCCTTAATTCCCTGCAAAAAGGCCAGAATACCAAGTGCCATAAAAAATACTGCGGGAGTAGCTTGGAGTGCTTGTCTGCTAAGAAGAATACTCCATGGAGATAAGGAAACAATTAAGGCCGCAATCAAAGAGATCCAGTCTTTTTTTAAGATTTTCTGAGCAAGAAAAAAGATAACTAACGACAATAAAGAGCCAAGTATCGCCGATGGGAGTCGGAGAGTAATTTCGTTTAGGCCAAAAGTGGAAATTATTGGCATCAGAAGATACATATATAGAGTGGTCGGATAGTCTCCATATGCCCTGAAATTGGTAATGGGCATAAACTGACCCCACTCATCGTGACCAGTCTTTAATATGGAAAAGGCGTTATATCCATGGCTTACCTCATCCCAGTTTAAGCTTGGAGGATTGTTGCCAAGCCCAATCAGCCTAAGTGAAAAAGACAAAACCAGAATTAAAGATAGAAATATTTTTATTGTTTTATTCACCTTTTGGTTTTTGAATAATATTTCCAGAACAGTAGAAGTCCAATAATTGTGAGTAAGGAAATTGCATTTCCGATTAACCTAATAGGAGTGTCGGTATATTTTAGTTTGATATCGTATTGCCCGTGTGTAAGTTTAAGAGATATTACGCCATAATTTCCGGATGGGTGGATTGTTGTAGGCTTTCCGTTTACAATTGCCTGCCATCCGGGGAAATACACTATTGGAAATTGGACGATTCCAAGATTTGAAGCTATTTTTGCAGAATATACTGATGATGAAAATTTTTTGTCTATTAATTCTGCAGTACCTACTCCCATTACCACTGTAGGCCCTTCCGGAGCAGGTTTTGTAGGAAGATCTGGTCCGTATTTTGGCCAGTAATCACCTTGAGAGGATGATATTTGTTGTTCCAAACTGGCTCCTGAAAACAAGTCTTTGTCTGAGTAATCAAACCAGAGATCTTCCCTGAAAAAACCAACGTTTAGGACAATTATTAAGATAGATAAAATAATTGTTGTTGTCGTCTTTATTTTGTTATTTCCCAAAATTGAGACTAGATATCCCCCGGCAAGCGAGAAACAAAATACTACGAGTCCGATAAATCTCCATGGAAACTGTACATATCTTAATGGTGAGAAGTTATTCCAGATTAATGTTGATTTGTTGTGTGTTAAATATACCGAAAACCAACCGATCAGAAGAAAAACAATAAATACCAAATAGTTTTTCCTTAACTTTTTGAACAAGATAAAGGGTACACAAAGAAGCGGTAGAATCCACTGAACGTGGCCAATTGAAAGACTAATGAAATCAGGAGAACCACCGTAACCCCAGAATCGGGAAATAAATAGCTGATCAATAGAAGCGAAATGATTAAAGAATGAGTAGTATCCGGTGATGGTTCTTTGCAACGAAATATACTGGCTTTCAAACAAGAGGGGTAATAAGTAATATGATGAGAGTCCGACAGCGATAATTACAGCCAGGATAAACATTGGAATAAGCTTGTGGGCTTTATGTTTGATAAACATGTAAATTGCCCACGGAATTAAGAAAAATAGAAAGATAAAAGCGGATAAATTGTGACTTAAAAGGAGAACTGTGAAGAAAAAGGTAAAGAATAGCAAATATTTTTTACTCTTTGTCTCTATTGTCTTGTTGAAAAACAATGTAATTACAGGAAAAAGGACAAAAGAAAATGCTTCCGGTAGTGCTCCCCTGACATAAACGTCTAAAGCTCTGTATGGGGCGTATACATAAAGTATCGAACTAAAGAATGCTGACCAGTTGTTCTTCCAAATACTTTTTGCGAGTAAATACATGCTTAGACCCGATAAAAGGAAAGAAAGAATAAAAAGTATTTTGGTGCTGTTTATTAATGAAAATCCAAAAAGACGAAACACCTCCCCCGCCAGATAGACTAACTGACCATAAAAATTAAAAAGGGGTTGACCATATCCATGTGCAACATCGGGTGACCAGCGACAAGGAATTTGCAAATTTACCAGACACTTTTCGAATTCCATAAGTCTAAAAATATGAAAATCCTGAGTGGAAAAGATGCCATGACGGAGCATTCTGAAAACGGTTGGAGTCAAACTCAACAGCAACAATAACGGAATAAAGAACTTTTTTTTGAAGATGTTTTTCAGAAAGGAATTCATTTACAGATTAATTATAGTTTAGCTTTTACTGGTATTGTCTTTTTGTATTGAAAAACAAGAATTAGGAGTATTAATAAAGATACTGAACTTGCTATTACACCCCACTTGTAAGAATCTGGCTGATAGACAAAATTCACTTCATGAATACCGGGAGTAACTTTTGTAGACATGAAGGCGTAATCAGCCTCATATATTCTTGATTCTTTACCATCTATAAAAACTTTCCACCCGGGGTATAAGTTTTGTTTGTAGACAATATAACCTTCCTCATTGGTATCCACCGATAGTCTTACGTACGATGGTCTAATTTCGTTTATTTTTAGAGAATAACTAGCCTTTCCGCCTAGATTATCACCATCTTTAACAAGTGCTTGGAGAGATGGGTCGTAATTAGTTGAATTTATTATCTTTTCCAGTTCCAAATCTGAGGAATATGTATATGATGATGGGTAAAAATCTAATGTCTTAGCAGAACCGGCAATACTAAATACTTTTACAGGACCTTCTTCAAAAACTTCTTTAAACTTTTCTAACAACAGATCTTCTTTCACTTCTCCTTTGGCGTCAGGCCTGGCATCCTTTTTTGAAAGAGCAAAGATATAATTTACTCCGATAAGGTCAGATATTTTATTGATTTGATCAATTTTGCCTACGCGCCCTTGAGGGTGGTCAAAATTTTTGTTCCCAACCATTCCCAATAAACGGCTGTATTTAATGGGTGCTGTAGCGTCATATCCCCCCGCTGACTTGAAACCAAATGGCACCCACATATTTTCGGGAATAACGTCAGCAAATTCGAATTTTGAATTCTGAATGTCAGTGTTGTCTTTTAGATCCTTTATGATCTGCGTTTCCGGAAATAAATATTCTTTGGGTGTAAAAGACAGATATTTGTTAGCAAAACGGGTGGTCTCAAAGGTGGCTGCCAGCAAGAGTACAAACGGAATTATTTTTTTTAACTGACTAATAAATTTTCCAATAAAAAATATCGTAAATAAAAATACTGCAGCGGCTAACGGTAGATAAAGGTTGTGTCTATAGACGGTATCGTTTGAGCTGAAGAACATTAGAAAAAGTAAAGCGGTCAATATTGCAGGAATTAGCAAATCCTTTAATAAAATTTTTCGTGAGATATTTTCCAAGCCAGAGACGGCCAAAACAATTAAGCCGAAAATGGAAAGTGTCATCGCTCTAGCTGCGATAGACTTGATTCCAAATAAATTTAAATCGCCTACAAATAATCCAATAGGATTGGGAGTACTTAAAATTATTCCAATAAGTATTAGCGAAACTGAAAATGTTTTTTGTTCTTTGTTGGTTTTTCCGGATAAAAATCCCAGTAATGACAAAACAAAACAGACAATTCCTATATAAATTGAGAAATTGTCATAGTATCCCTTGCCAGAGTAGTTTCCTGTAGCAGGATTTCCGTGAATATCAGGAGCAAAGAGATTTGATAGATAGTCTATTGGCAGGAACCTTGTTTCCAAAGACGTTGCTACAGTATCTACGTTTCTAATTGATAACCCGGCGGTTTCAAACCCGGGTAATAGCTGTACAGCCGAGAGAGTTACCCCTAAAAAAGCAAACAGTGAAATAAATAACAAACCGGTAAATTTAAGCTGTTTTGAAAATAGTTTTACGAGTGAATAGATAAAGACTATAAAAAATGAGTAAAGTGTCAACTGTGGGTAACCTGAAAGAATCGATCCTGCTACCGAAACCGACATAGTGATGTTTCCCCATTTGTTTTTTTCCGTAATTAATTCAACAGCGTAGAGCATAAGAGGAAGCCAAAGTAAAACCCAACCATGGAGGTTGTATTCCAGCCAAACTACAGAAAATCCATTTAAGGCAAATAAGACTCCTCCCAGAAGAGATGGTATTTTTGAGAATTTTATTTTTTGAAAAAAGATAAAAGCCGAAGCCATTAATAAAATAGGCTGAAAAAATACACCAAGGCTCCAGGCAATCGAGCTATCCTTTATCCACAAGAACAACACATTCCCAAGAGAAAATACTGACGACTGGAAGTTACCCAATAAAGGCATTCCAGAAAATATTTGATCGTTCCAAAGTGGTGCGTGTCCGGAAAAGATCTGATTTCTAACTTGAAGCCTCCAAGGATAAACAAGCGAAGGGATGTCTGAAGGAAGAGGATTTTTTACAGGTACTCCGGTAATTGTGCCCCACTTTTGGTTGAGCCATGGGTAATAGACACCAGTAATAATATCCGACGGAATTGGAAGTAACCTTTGAAATACAAACTTTCTAAAAACAACTAAATTAAGTGCAATCATGAAAATTATGACGAAAATTGGCACAAAATCAAATTTTTTCTTTACTGTCATTATATTTCTACAAGTAGATTTGGAGGGTATTGATACTTAATTATAATGTTAAACTAAGTGATTGTTTATGAAGAGAATATATGTTTGAAGTTTTTGTTTTGCCGATAGCATTTGTGACTCTTTGTCTTTATCTTTTCCAGACCATAACAGGAGATTATTCGCGACCTTTATTGTCGATAGTTTTTGTAATTTCCGGATTATTTTCAGTTTACCTAGCCAGAAAGTATTTTGATATTAGAAATGTATTTAAAAGTTTATTTTTATTTTTAAAGTCAAATATCTTTGCGGTTGGTTTTATCTCTTTTTTTATTGTTGTAATTTCGATACTTATTTCTCCCCTTCTATTTCCACAAATAGTCGATGGCCAGTTTTTTTTGAGATTTCCGGGAATTGCAGATTATTTTAAGCACTCATACACGATAACAGCGATAAACCAATTTGGCATACCGCCGAATCACCCCTACTTTCCGGCAATCAAGTTTTCATATTATTACGGTTATTATTTGATTCCTGCAGCAATTTCAAAAATATTTGTGATTGATCAGAATAGTGTTTTGTTTTTCTATATATTATTCACAAGTGTTTTATCTATTTCGTTAATTTACTGGCTTATTTGTCAGCTAATAAAAAATAAATATTTTCGATTTCTTGCTCTTATTGGAGTTATTTTTGGAACAGCATGTGATGTTTTCCCGGCATTAGTTATAAAACAAAACAACTTTATTCATGTCGAAAACTGGTTTGGTGCTAATCCAACAGGGCTAATAATTTACAACCCGTATACAGCTTTTCTATGGGCACCTCAACATATTTTTCCCACAGTATTAGCTTTGACATTGGGCTTCAAACTAGTTAAGCAAAGGGTAAATGCTTTTACTTTAGTCTTAACTTCTTTTTATATTGTACTTAGCAGTGTCTTTGTAGGAATTACCATGACTTGGATATTTGGGATCGTATTTATCCTTAAAAAAATAAATAGAAAAATATTAATTCTTTCGGGGTTAATTTGTGGCACCTTATTGATACCTTTCATTATTAACTTGGGTGGTCGTTCAGGAATTATTTTTCCCTATAAAATTTCACCTTATTCATTCACAGGTATTTTTATTTTTGATTTATTCTTAACTCTTTTTATCGAATATGGTTTTGCTCCTATTGGTGTAGCTTATTTGCTTTTGAAATCAGATTTTCTGTCTTTAAAATCTCGCATGTATTCAGCTGTTGGCATTTTCGTTCCAATTGCAGTTACTTGGTTTTATAGATCTGCCGGACCGAATGATTTTTCTATGAAAGTAATGCTTCCTGTAGTAATCGCATACAATTTAATATTTTGGTACTTATTAAGTAAACAGAATAATTTAAAAATCAAGATAGCGTTGGGATTTCTGGCATTAATTTCAATCGTTAGTGGAATGGGTGGAGCAGGATTTGAATATTATTACCGCTGGAAAACAAGATTGGTGCTAAGCTCGCAAGAAAGTAATCTTATGTATTCAATAAGAAAGATTGACACCAGTACTACCCTGGCTGCAATAAACAGAGAGGAATGGGTTTACCACCTTCCTGTCATGGGCTATCGTTCTGTATTTTCACCGTCCTTATACGATGCGGGGGTGTATGCCGGTCAGTTAAATTCGGAAGAAATTAGTTACTCATATGAAAGTAAGGGTGGAAACTTGTTTACTTCTCCCACCCAAGGAAACGATATAAAAGAAGTAGTGAGCAGAAGAAATGAATTTTTTAAGGAAATTGGTAACTATTTCTATGCATATAAGTTTGATTATCTGATATTACCAAAGAATGAATGGGTAAAAGAAGGCGAAAATTTTTGGTTTAATTTGATGACAAAAATAGGAGTAGATAATAAACAATTATCCGGACAATATTCTTTATTTGATAGAAATTCGATAATACAAAAATTTAAAGAGAATTCTGTGACAGTAGACACCTCGAAAAAGGTAGAAGTTAATAAAGAAGATAAGAAGTTTGAACTTGTGGAAGGTCTATGGTTTGTGACTGCCTGTTTTAATCCGGGAAATAAGAATAGCCGTGTAGAGTTTGATGAATATTTTAGCTTGTTTGATGTCCAGACTAAGGATTATATTCACTGTGCCGGTCAGATATTTTCAATCTCCAGTAAAAAAACTATTACGATATCTTCGTCAACGAATGTAGACAAAATTGTCATCTACCCAATTTCGATTCAACAAACCAAAGGGCTTTAATCTTTTCTTATAATTGTAAAAAGCGGAATACCATAAATGTCGTGTGTACTTCCCAATACCGTGTATCCTACTTGTGGTTGTTTCGACCAGTCCCAATTTCCCGGTATTTCTTTTAATTGAGCCGCTACATAGATATCACCAGGACTTAGTAATTTTGAAAGGTTAGTGTCTGAGTTTAATTGACCAAAGAAGGTGTTTTTACCAAACTTGAAACCTGAGAACCCGGGAATAATATTTTCTTTTGGAGCGTCTCCGCTAAATGATTCTTGGAATATTATTGGAGTAATTTTGGCAAAAAACGCATATTTGACCAGTGATGGTTCGTAGGTATTATTTATAAACAATCTTTTGCTGGAGGTATCAATTTTTGCAAGTTGAGTAAAAACCGATTCAAATCCATAATGCCAGTTTTTGGCGGATTCATAAAGATAGTGTACGGAATAGCGATGCCAATAACCGGCAACAAAAACTAATGATAGAAGAACTATAGAAAGTAAGAAAATTATTTTTGATAGATTTTTTTTGAATAGAGAATATGTTTCAACAATACCGAGACCAGACATAATAATCATTGGCAGAAGCATCATAAAGAGCCTTGTAGCATGCATTGAACCATCGACTGTTAAGGCTGCGGGGATTGGTGAAATAAATAGCCAAAGCAGGATTAAAGCGTTTTGTTTTTCTTTTATTTTTACTAATGCAAAAGCCAAACCAATTAAGAAGAATGGCGATAAAAATAGTGGTAGCTCACCGTAACCACCCACTGATTGTCTGAAATTAGGATCACCTTTTACAAAAAGGAACTCCGTTGAGAATGAGCCTAAATAATTTGAAAAGAACTTTTCAGGATACAAGACAAGCTTATTGTGAAATATTTTTTCAGTTAGTGGTGATTTTACCCACGGTTGGGTTCTATTTATGATAATACTGTCGATAGAACTTTGGTCATTGAAAATGTTTATACCGCTTATACGATCTCCAGCCATACCTGAGACTAAACTAAAAAGATAAGGAGTAAATACTATTATTGCGGTGGCAATAAGCAGGAGATAATTTTTTGGTTTATTTATGGTAATCGGTCTGAAAAGTAAATAAATTGAAATCAAAAGAATTGGAACAATTATTGTCGAAGTCGGATAGACATAAAAAGACAGTGCGGCTAAAAACAAGGCCATGCAGGTTTTTAGAATATTTTTTCTGGATGAGACCAACAAGATTACCGATACAAGAATAAGGAATAGCTGAAGAGTGACATCGAATCCTGCTCTGGAATATTGTATATGCCAAGGAGAAATTGATAAGAAAAAAGCCGACACAATTCCAAGATCTAATGATATTTTTCCGATTTTTATTTTTTTATCCGGGTATAGTGACCTTACAAGAATATAAAGTAACAAAATATTTAAAACTCCGAAAAATGCCGGTAGGATTCTGACCGATAAGGTGGTTGGGCCAAGTAGACCGACTATCGGAGCGGTAAGATAAACTAACCCGGGCATGCGCCATTCCGTAAGGCTTTTGAAATATAGCGGAAAACTGTGACCGGTATAGTCCTTACCTGTGGTAATCAAGGACCAAGCCTGATACCCAATGTCGATTTCATCCCCAAAGAGAGATATTGGTAAGCTATCCAATTTGTAAAATCTTAAGAAAGTGGCGAGTAACAAAACCAAACAAATTAGAAACTTATTTGTTTTATTCATGTTTGTAGATAACGACCTCATTGTTTTTAAACACTTCGGTTATATTAACGGTCTTGTTGATTGGATTTTTAATTTCATCCAGACGGAGATATATATAATCGATACCGTATTTTGATAAGAAAAGGTTATCTTCCTTTGGATTCTGTTGCGCCATGAATGATTTTCCGCCAATCAACTCATCCTCGAATTTATAGCCGGTAATCATAAGTTGTTCTTCTCCCGACAAAAAGGTTCTTCTGCCGGAGATTGAATGAACATACATTGTCGAGTACCAAGCAGAAATAGGAAGCGGCTGGCTTTTGTATTTATAATGAGCGTCTTTATCAAATGGCTTGGTAAAGATTACCGCGTTGATTGGAGTGTTGTTTTTTAGCCAGTTCAATCCTTCTAGTTCCCCATTTGAAATATATGCCAGGGGTTTCTTACCCGAACCATAAAAATCAAAAAGATTACCTATTGCTGTAGGAACGGCAAGTGTAATTATTAAAACGGCAATTGATACTTTTAACCAGGTAGGTTTGGCAAATCTAATAAATTTCCAGGTAGTGATTCCGGCATAGATACCGATGAAGTGGAGGTAAATCTGAACGAATTGAATTAGATTAAAGGTGATTCCGGACTGGACAAAGAAGAGAACAATTAGCACTGCTGCTGCTGACCCTGTAATCATGAATACGTCGACAAAATCTAGCTTCTTTCTTAGTTTTGAGAATATTTCTCCAAAACCCAATAATCTCATTCCCGTGTTACCGACAATAAAAATCACAATAGCTTGAAACTCAAGACTAAATTCTCTAAGCCAACTACGCCAGTTGTTCACCCACATGTAGTGTTGACGTCTTAATTCCCAGTCCATCCAGTTTAGGCGGACAACCATCATTGTCCTGGGGAACCATAATGGTTCCAGAACCAAGAATGATTGTGCTGTGGGGCTAATTACTTTTAGTAATAAGAAGTTGGATATTGAAAGAAGAATTCCGAGTAACAAAATCCGGTATTCTTTTCTAAATATTAGAGCAAAAAAGCCGGTGGCAAGTATTCCACCTGCAAGTATGACACCCGATGATACTTTTACAGTACTTAAACCAAAACCTAAAATAAAAATTAGAATAAGCCAAATATTTTTTTTGGTTTTTACCCAAATATCCAAGAGTAGAAGAATAGATGTCAGAAAGATTATTCCAAACGTATGTGGAGGGTTACCAAGGATAGTGTTTCCTTGGGATGCCCAAAATGTAGTTTCTCCGGAAAAGATAAATTGGTGATTTATTAACGCAACGATATAACCAAAACTGCCGCAAAAATAAGCGAAGAACACACTCCAAAGAGCAGCCTTCTCATTCCAGTGAGAAGAGGCAAACAAAAATACCCCGATTCCGATAAGAATCGAGAGAACAATAGGATAAAAACGGAAATATAAATCAAGGGCTGAAAAGAGAGGAGCTATACGGAAAAACTCTCCCATAAAAATATCGCTAGTGAAGTGGTAGTTTGTTAGTCCGTGGCCGGCGAACAAGGGATTGTTTGGAGGAAAGTTGTTTTTAATTTCTTCCATAAAAGAAACATGCCACAGACCGTCGTGCCCCTGAGAACTCCAAAATTGAATACCATTTTGATATTGCCAACCACTGGGAAAATTTATAAATCCTTGAATGATGATTCCCAGACATACAAGAACGACTAAGGGTTTGTTTGACCAAAATTCAGAGATACCTTTTATAAATATTTTGTAATGTTTTAACAAACCGACAATAGTCAGAATTCCAATTAATGGAAAACTTAATATTCTTAAATTAGTTAGACCCAAAACTAAGGCTTGGAGAATGATTAGAGCAACTCCAAAAATTACCGAGATATAAAAAATTGACAAAGGAGATTGTTTATCTACTTTCTTTCCTAATAAAACTCTTCCGGGAAAATATGTTGTCAGAAAAAATAGCACTAAAAATAAAAGTGTCTTGGCGGCAAATATTAGTGCTGACATATACATGATTATATCCTGAGGCAAAATTTGGGCATCTTATTGTTTTCTGATTCCGATAAACACCTTATAAATACCGATCTTTTCCGTTCTAGCCAGGTCTGAATAGAAAGATTCTTTGTCTATACCGGAATCCTGCCAATTTTGAGGTACCCGGCCGGAGTCTACGATCAACACACTGTTTACCTCTTTTCCGGTGCCAATTGAAACCACTTCACCACCAGGCATGCCGGTTTGTCCGGTACCGTGCCATTTTGGTGTAAAACCATAGTGTGATTTTCCGTACCAATCAAAAAGGTACGACCAGAGAGTGTTGGTGTACATCGGAGCCGTGACAGAGTCGTAGGTAGTATCGGCACCTAAAGTGGAAACCAGATCTACCACTTTCATTTCATCCGAAAGAATTTGACCTGATTCAGAACCGGTATAAGTACCGCTTCTTTCCAAACCTGTTTTATATAGCGAGAAACAATTTATAAAGGTAAATAGCACAACGATCGGAATCAATATCGGATATTTTCCAAGAAAGATCGATAACAATATAAATAGAGGTAACAACGCAGCAATAGTAAAAAATATTGGACCGGGATAAACAAACACCATTAATAAAAGCGGTGAGAGGAAAAGTAAGAGAATAAATGATATTTTATTGTTCAGTTTATTTGTGGATATTTGTTTTATGAACCAATAGACAATAAGAATCAAAAAGACGATTATTAAGATATTACCAAATGAAAATATGTTTCTTGAGAAAAGGAATGAATAACCCGCTACGAATCTTTCTCCAATCTCGAAAATATTTGAACCGGTACCTTTTGAAAAGCTAAAGAAGGAAATAAGCCCCCTAAATTTAAACTTAATTTCGGCTAATGCGTAAGGTGATATCGATAAGAAATAAACCGAGCAGAAAATTATCTGGTTTTTTATTCTTGTCTTTTTCAACAGTAGATATACAAAAACTATCGGGGCGAGAGACAATAAAAAGAACTCAGACTGGGCGGCAAAACCTAATCCGATAGCTAAACCTAAATATGACTTAGTCTTCGGAAGGAATTGAGTCGAATATATTGCTAGTGCAAGTGATGGGATGACTAAAGAAATATTTGAGATGAATCTTGAGTAAAAGACCAGCTCAGGCGACACGGCAAAAAAGAAAAAGAAAATCAAGGGAACGACTTTTGATTTGGTTATTTTGTAAATAAAGTAAGACAGAAATAAACCGGAAAGGATATTCAGAAATGAAAACGCAATGACCACTAATCTGGGGTCTCTACTAATTGCATAGATGGGAGCCAAAGCGTAATAGTAGATAGGGCCATGAAAAACACCTTGGATATCTGTCGGCGGCCCAACAGTTTTCAAGTCTCCTCTTAATATTTCCTGAGAGATGAAAGCGTCTCTAGCCTGATCGTAACTAAAAGATATTTCGTTTAAATTACCAAATCTCAAAAATACTGCTATCAGAATTAGCGATGCCCAAAGTATGGATGCTAAAGATTTCATATAGTGAACTGTTATATTCTAGTATATCTTGATAAGATAAGTTCAAGATGAAGAAAAATCTACTACTTTGGTCGATATTTTTAGTGGCCCTGGTCGTGAGGTTTTATTCATTCCCGAGTTCGACTTATTTCGGTTTTGATGAGGCCAGGGATGCTTTTGTATCTCAGGCAATTTATAACCAAGGAGATTTTAAGCTTATTGGTCCTCCTGCAAATGCGCCAGGTCTTAATCATGGAGTATTACATTGGTACATAATTGGTCTTTTGTACTTAGTAGGTGGAGGTAGCCCTTTTTTTGTTGCATTTGTTTTTAGATTAGTAAATGCGATTGCAGTATTCCCCGTTTACTGGATAACAAATAAATTGTTTGGAAAAAGGGCAGCGTATATTGCATCTTTAATATTTGCGGTTTCCTTTGAAGCAACACAATATGCCATGTATTATGGCAATCCGAGTTTGGCAATATTGTCTTGGATTAGTTTGTTCGCGGGAGCCGTAGTTATTTATAAAAACAAAAATAAATTTT
>Ga0172375_10007788_pt1 | contig 14594 bp, 22 predicted proteins | sample LakKiv1m_FD_114537 | JGI IMG/M metagenome (GOLD analysis project Ga0172375, IMG submission 114537) | Freshwater microbial communities from Kabuno Bay, South-Kivu, Congo - kab_092012_11.1m | ecosystem: Environmental > Aquatic > Freshwater > Lake | place: Democratic Republic of the Congo... | reverse complement strand
AAAAGGATTTGTGTTGCCTATAAGTTCTAATCTTAGTTCTGCTGATTGCATTACTTCTTTTGGGTCTTTCCCCTTCATTTTTATTTCATCTTCAGGATCAAACTCATCAGGAGATTCTTGAGTTAAAAAAGCAGCAGTAGCTTGATATTCGGCTAGGTTTTTTGCCCGAAGTAATTCAAGATGAGTTGGTAATTTTAAATGATGTAAAACTAAATCTGCTAGCTGAAATTCATCTGGAAAAAGATTTCTAAGAGGTCTATAGTGTTCGGCTAGCATCCAATTCAATAGAAAGTATTGTTTAAAAGAATTATTGTGATTATTTACTCAACCAAAACAGCATTAACAGAGCCTTCTTGACTAGGTCGATTGGTTATTCTTGCCTTGCCTAGTTCTGTATCTATAATAGCTCCCTTAATAAGAATATTCTGTCTAGCTAAGAAACGATTAGCATTAGTTTCAATAACATTGGTTATTTTGGTTTTTTTAGTCTTGCCTTTTTTATCTGTAACATTTGCTATTTCGCATGATAGAAGGACATTTTTTAAATTTCCACCAGTTGTTCTAAGAACTTTCATTTTCTTCTCACGAAGTTTTACAATTCTTGGAATTCCTGGCTGTTCATGCTTTTTAGTCTTACGATTAGCATGATATTTTCCGCCTGTTATTTTTCTTCCCTTATTCATAGAAATTCATTAAAAACTTGATTTAAATACCTTTCTCTATCAAACCCTGAATAACATGGTAAAAGATTATACATAAGTTTAAAAACTAAAAATGCAGATTAATTTTATGGTTAACGGAATCGAAAGACCTTTGGACATGTTAAATCAGTCTAAGGGTAAAGAAATTTTGTTGCAGCTCAAGGGCGACAAGCAAGTTGTCGGAACTCTAGTTGCATTTGACATCCACATCAATCTGGTGTTGGATAATGCAAGAGAGCTTGAGAATAACGAAATGAAGAAGAAACTTGGACTCGTCTTTGTTAGAGGCGATACAATTATCTATGTTTCACCAGCAACAACAAAGTAATAAATAAAAAAGAATTAAGCGTTTTGCTCCTTAAATTCGCTGAGCAGAATTCTTGGATTTGAATATTTAGCTAGAGCTTTAAATTTTTAAACCTGAACTTTTGCTTTTCTTAAAAGTTTTATCAGAGATTCCATGGGAATTCCATAGAAGAAAGGATATCTTCCTTCTTTGCAGAATCTTATTGAACCCTCTTCTTCAAAGGCTCCTGAAAATTTTAGAACAGGATACCGAGTCATGTAATCTTGGATTTCGTAGTCAGTCAGTTTTCTGAATTTTACAGTTTGCTTTTCTGATTTAGAAAGCATTTTTCCAGTTTTAGAATTATAAACTGCAAGTCCAGCTAGGATATCTAATTTATTTCCAGAATAAGATTTTAACATTTCTCGAGCTTCTTCTAGGCTTGTTGGTTTTTCATAAACTTTTCCTTGAAAGACAACAAATAAATCACTTGCAATTATTATAGCATCTTTTTCTTTTTCTCCAACAGTTCTTGCTTTAGCTTCTGCAAGAGCTCTAGACATTTCTAATGGATTTTCATGTCTTAAGGATTTTTCATCAAAGTTACTAGGAATAACTTCAAATTTTAATCCTAGTACTTCTAATGCTTTTTTTCTATCAGGCGATTGTGATGCAAGAATTATTTTCATGTTAAATATTAAACCTTTATGCTCATTAAATCTTCAGCAATAATCGTATTTTTGAATTTCTTTTTAGCTTCTTTTAAGATAAGTTTTTCGCTGCCATCATATCTTTGTGAGAGATGAGATAGATAAAGTTTTTTAGCTCCTGATTTTTTTGCTATCTCTGCTGCCTGTTCTGCAGTTAGATGTTCATGAAGGCTAGCTAAATCTTTTTCGTCATTAAGATAGACTGCTTCGGTAATTACTGCTTCTGAACTCTTAGCTATTTTATGACAATTCTCAACATATTTTGTATCAAGAATAAAACTTACTTTTTTGTCTTCTGTTTTGTAAATAACGTCTCGAGCTTTTATTTTCTTGCCGTTAAATTCTATATCTTTTCCTTGTTGTAGCTGACCTAAGAGCGGAGAGTTTGGAAGTTTTAGCTTTTTTATTTTAGTTCTATCTAATCTAATCTTTCCTTTTTCTACAAAAGCATAGGCATTGCAGGGAATTGAGTGTTGTACTGGCATAGACTCTAGATAAAATTCTTTATTTTCAAAGAACTTACCCTCTGAAACTTCATGAATTTCTAGAGGAATTTTATTGTATGGAACTAGTAGATTAATTAAATCATGCATATCTTGTTTTGTTCCCTTTGGGCCATAAACATAGAGCTTTTTTGAGTAGGCATTTAGTAAAAGAGTTTGCAAGAGTCCTGCTATTCCAAGTATATGGTCTCCATGCCAGTGAGTTATGAGTAATCTTGTTATTTTGCAGGGATTTAAATGAGCTTTTCTAAATTGTCTCTGAGTTCCTTCTCCACAATCTACTAGAATATTTTCGCCTGCATATTGAAGGAGTATGGAAGTATGATTCCTCTTAGCAGTAGGTATAGCCTGGCTAGTTCCTAAGAATGTAATGTTTATTGGTGTTGGCATGTTTTTTGTTTTTATTGCACCCTTCTTTATTATATACTATAGAATACAGTTTATAAATTTGGAGGTTCTTATATTAATATGGAGTTAACTAATGAGTTAGCCGAAGTCCTTGGAATGTTTGCTGCTGACGGTTGTTTGCAAGAAGGTTACATCTGTATGTGGGGAAATATCCATGAAGATAAAGATTATTATAATAATATTGTCTGCCCTTTCTTTTCTAAGGTTTTTGGTAAGAATGTTGTTGCGCATGAAAAGAAATCTAATTCTGTTTATGGTTTTTATCTCTGTGATAGAAAAGTTGTTAACCTCTTTCGCGATTTTGGTTTTACCAATAATAAAACTTATGATGTAGCAATTCCGAGCATTATTCTTAAAAGTAAGGATAAATCTGTTTGGGCTTCTTTTATTAGGGGTTTTGCAGATTGCGATGGGAGTTTTTCATTAATGAAGAGAAAAGGAAAGTATGGGGCTTTTAAATTAAAGTTTAATACTTATCCAAGAGTCGAAATGACATCGGTATCTAATCAGATTATTTCCCAAATAAGCCGACTATTAGATTGTTTATGTGTTGAACATACCGTTAATACTTATAAAAGTAAAAATGAAAATGAAATGCCGAGCTATAAAACAGTTATTAGGGGACCAAGTAAAATAAAGGTTTTTATGGATGTAATCGGATTTCATAATCCCTCAAAAATTATTAAATATAAGGTTTGGAAGAAATTTGGTTTTTGTCCACCAAATTCTAATATAGAAGATAGAAAATTGTTTCTTATTGGAACTTTAAATCCATATGATTTTTATAAGGATTAAAAGCATACTTTTAAATATATTCTTTTTTTTATGTTCGTATGCTCCTGTAGCTCAGCCTGGATAGAGTAACTGCCTTCTAAGCAGTGGGTCCGAGGTTCAAATCCTCGCAGGAGCGTTTGAGCAAGGATTTGAATTATTTCATAAGAAATATATACTAGAAGTACCTAATATTCTCATGGCAGAAACAGAGAAAGATGAAGACTTGAGAATTTTAAGTGAGCAAGAAATAAATGAAAAGCTCAAAGAATTTCAAGGCTGGACATATAAGGATAATAAGATAAGCAAGGAATTTAAGTTTAACAGGTTTGTTGATGGTGTCGTTTTTATTGTAAGACTTGCTGGTTTTTGTGATAGTATTGATCATCATCCAGATATACATATTTACTATAAGAAAATTTTATTCGAACTTCAGAGATTTAGTGTTGGACAAAAAGTTACTCTAAGAGATTTTACTGTTGCAAGAAAGATTGAAGAACTATATGGAGATAGATAAAAAATTAATTATTTAATGTCTCTAACTTTTTATTTTGAGCTTATTAAAATTAGAAGCGCGCATATAATTATAAATATTATAGAAACTCCGAACATAATCCAAGAATAAAGAAGAGGATTTCTTCCTGTAATGATTTTCCAAACATCTATTATACTCATTAAACCAATGCCTATCCAGAATGCCATTGCAAGTTCTATAACTCTTTTACTTTTTCTTAACATCTTTAATATTTTCCCTATTTTCTTTTAAGTATCTTTAAGTTTTAAACCTTTGCTGGATTCTTTTTAACACAAATCCTTAAAAATGCCCATAAGTCAGATAAGTTTATAATCGTAAAAAGCGGTGCTTAATAATGAAAGTAAAAGTATGTGCTATTGATAATCTAAAAGAAGCAAAAGAAGTAGTAAGATGTGGTGCTGATGCAATAGGGCTTCTTGTGGACGTTTCTGAAGCCCCCGAGCATAAAAGGTTATTGAAAGAAGAAGCTAAGAGAATAATTAATGGACTACCTAAAAATATTTGGACATTTGTATTAACAGATTCAAAGGATTATAAAAAGATAATTAGCATATGCAAGGAGTTAAAATGTACGCATGTGCAGATTGTTGAAGATTTATCTAATGAAGAACTGGACGAAATAAAAAGATCTCTTCCAGATTTAAAGATAGTAAAAGCTATTTGTGTGACAGATAATTCTGCAATTTCAAAAGCCATTTCATATAGCAAGGTTTCAGATTATATTTTGTTGGACAGCAGAATTAAAGGTCAAAGAGGTGGAACGGGCAGAACTCATGACTGGAATATAAGCAAAGAGATTGTGAAAGCAGTTGATAAACCGGTTTTTCTTGCAGGAGGGCTCAATTCAGAAAATGTAAAGGAGGCAATTTTAAAAGTTAGACCTTTTGGAGTAGATGCTGCCACAAAATTAGAAAATGCATTTGGTAGAAAAGATTTCTTTAAAGTTAAAAATTTTATAGAAGCTGCAAAATCTGTATAATAGAAAACATTTAAAACATCCCAATCTTAATTCCATTGTGCACCGGTGGCACAATGTTGTTCTTTAGACTTTTATATTAATTGTATAACCGGAAGGTTTAAATAGTATTATGAATATATATTCATAACTAAAACACATGGAGATAAAACAAAATGCTAAATAAAGATGGAACAGGACCGGCAGGACAAGGGCCTTTAACAGGTAGAGGACTAGGACCTTGTTGTAGCGGAATGCGAAGAGGCTTTGGAAGAGGCTCTGGTGGGGGGCGAGGAAGATTTGCCTTTTGCCCACCGAAGTTTGCAGTAGGATTTTCAAAGGAAGAAGAAAAGAAAATCCTTGAATCTGAACTGAAAGAGATAGAATCTGAAAAGGAAGAAATTCAAAAAAGATTGAATGAAATGAAGTAGTAAATCTTTTTTTATTTTGTTTTTAGTAATATTTAAATAGGATTATGAATAATAATTCATTATGGTAAGACCAAGATTATGCAGAAGAGTAAGATTTAACCCTAATGTTAATTACTTTAAGCCGAGAGGTATACCCTTAAGGGAATTAGAGGAAGTTATTTTGCCTGTTGATGAATTTGAATCTGTAAGATTAAAGGATTTGGAAGGATTAGAGCAAGAAGAATGTGCTAAAAAAATGAATATTTCTCAACCAACTTTCCATAGATTAGTTTTATCTGCAAGAAAAAAAATCGCTGATGCAATAGTTAATGGGAAAGCGATTAAAATTGAAGGAGGTAATTTTAAATTAAAATGACAATTTCAACAAAAAGCTCATTTAGAGGCAGATTTACGGATTTATTAGGATTTAACGCAAGATACCATCGGTATGAACCAGTTCGAATTGATAGAGGTTCAAAAATAATAAGCCCTGTTGAAGCAAAAGTAGTTCATATGGGTATTATAACTTCCCAAGGAACAATAGTATCAAAAAGAAATAAAGTAGTGAATCTTAAGGACCTTATTGGAAATTATGCTGCCCAATTTTTTGAAGGAAGTTATATTAATTTTTATTTAAGCCCGTTTAATAAGCACTTTTGGGTTACGCCTAGCAAGGGCAGATTTATATATACTCAAAAAAATGAAGGCAGGTCTTGGCTTCCTGTGTTTACGGGATTAGAGAATTTATTTGGGATAGAGGTTTTCGATGGAGCTGTAAGGAACAATGCTTCAATAGGTTCAATATTTCAAACAGACAAGTTTCCAATAGCAATGGTTGCTGTAGGTTCATTAAACGTTAATAGGGTTTGTATGGATTATGAAGAAAAAAGAGATTATGGTGCAGGGGTTCCTTGTGGATATTTTAGTTTGGGCTCAAGTATGCTTCTTTGTTTTCCTACTCGCCAAGACTTTTTAATTAAAGAAGGAAATTTAGTTAGAATAGGAGAAGGAATTGTAAAATGAAAATTAATTATTTAATCTTTATAGTTATTACTCTTGGAATTATTACTTTATTCTTTTTTCCAAGTCCAGAAGATAACTTTTTAGCATATCTTGGGGTAGCATTCTTTTTTGTAATAGTCATCTTTTTGATTATAAAATTTCAAGTAAAGAATAAAATACATAAGAGGCCATAGAAAACATTTAAAACATCCCAATCTTAATTCCATTGTGCACCGGTGGCACAATGGTACTGCGTCCGCCTGCAGAGCGGATTTTCGGGAGTTCGATTCTCCCCCGGTGCTTTTAACAACTTTTCTTAGAAAGAAAAGTTCTTAGAGTCAAAAGAACTATCTTGAAATTTTATCGAAAACTATTTATACCTACTAAAACTTTTTATATATGGAGGATAAAAGACAAACAAAACAAACAGACTTTGTCCAAGGCGAAAAAGTTGTATATCTGCCTGAAAGAAGGATATATGACTTTGGTTACATCAGCCAGACAGGGCATGCTGTGATTTATGAAGAAGGCGAATGCAATATGCAAGACGCCTCGGCAGTAAATCTGGCAGATTTAGTTAGATTAGCCGATTATGACTAATTAACTATTTTTTTTGCGATTTTACCAACTATTTTTTCTTACGAAAACTATTTATAACTTGAAAACTTCTAGAAGCATGGGACTATTAAAAAAATTAGGTATACTTTTTGGGGCTGCTACAATAGTTGCGCTTACTATCTCACCTATATCTTATGAGGAAGGTATGAGAAAAGCAAAAGAGTATAATAGACTAGAGATGCAAACCTATGGCCAGGTTTTTAATGAGGTTACACGTGAAACTTATGGAATACTCTTATCAGAGAATTTTAAAAATTATAATCTTAAGTTGCAGAAGAGACTTGATAGATTAAATAGAGAGTTTGCATTTTGATTTATCTTTTTTTGTTAAGTAAACTATCCAACCTTACATTTAGTTCTAATTTGCGCTTCGCGTTATTTCTAAACTATTTTAATAATTATATCCTAATTCAATGCTGATTTAATCTTTTAGGCTTTTACTTAATTACTAACCTCACGCTACTTACTAAAACTTCAATAAGACTTATGAATTACTGGGATTCATTAAACAAATCGAACTTGTGCAGATTTGTCCAGAGATTTTAAAGTCAAGCAAAAATTAATTAGCGAGTAGAGTGATGTTAATTATTAAGGTTTACTTAACATCTTTTTTTAGAACTTCATTATAGCATATCCTACAACCTTTTCTTTATCTTTATTAATATCTGCAGAAGTTTGATATTTTATTAATTGCGGTTTCCAATTATTAATTTTTGCAAGATGCATGAAAACCATAAGTGGATAGATTCCACAGGCATCTAACTTGCCTGAGTTTTTCATGTCTAGTTTTTCTATTATTCTTATGGTTTCTTTATCCTTAATGTTCGCATAGTTTTCTGGAAGAAAATGCGAGAGATCAGTTGAAACTACTAGAATAGTTTCTTTATCCTTCAATAGGGGATTTATTTGCTGAGCTATAGCTTGTGCTTCACTATCGTTTATGTTACTTATAACCAAAGGTAATATTTTTTTGAACTTTAGTTTTTGTAGAAAGGGTATTTGATTATCAATAGCATGTTCTTGGGTTAGATTTGCTTTACGAACATTAAAGTTTATAACTTCAATTTTACCTAAAGGAGTCTGCCATTCTTTATCATCATGGCCAATCATACCTGTAAGTGGAAAATAATGGCTGGGAGCAAGAATAATCGCAGTTTTTGAACCCTTAACTTGAGCATAGGCTTTAGCTGCTAGCTTGCCAGAATACTCGTAACCGGCATGAGGAACAATAATTCCCCTTATAGCAGAGTTCTTATGTCTCTTTACTAACTCAAACTCAAAAAATTCTTTAAGTTGTTTTTCAAGTGCCTCTTTTTTTAATGGATACCACATGGTGATTACTAATAGTTAAATATATGAATTGTAGTTTATTAAGATTACTAATAGTCACATGAAAAAAGCAGAACTTTTTACCAAAGAAAAAAACAAGAATGTTAGGTGTCTAGCTTGCTGTCAGAGATGTCTTATTAAAGAAAACTCAGTTGGCATTTGTGGAGTTAGAAAAAATGCAGGTGGTGAATTATTTTTATTAGTTTATGGGCTCGTGGCTGCAGAACATGTAGATCCAATAGAAAAAAAACCATTATACCACTTTTTGCCGGGAACAAAGGCTTATTCAATTGGGACAGTTGGTTGTAATTTTAAATGTCCATGGTGCCAGAATTTTGATATTTCTCAAGCAAGCAAGTTAGAGTCAGGAAATAAACTCTTTGGAAATAAAAGAAAACCTGAAGAAATTGTTTCTGCTGCACTTAAATCGGGCTGTAAGAGTATAGCCTATACTTATAATGAACCTGCAATATTTTCAGAGTTTGTTAAAGATACTGCCACTCTTGGAAAGAAACAAGGATTATGTAATGTTCTAGTTACAAATGGTTATTTTACTCCAGAGTCACTACAATATCTAAGCGGGCTTATCGACGCTGTTAATGTAGACATGAAATTTTTTAGTGGGCAGTTATATACAAGATATTGTGGTGCAAAAGTAGAAAATATTATGAATAATATTAGATTTTTTTATAAAAATGGGGTACATGTAGAAGTTACAACTTTAGTCATTCCGGGATTAAATGATTCTTCTAGCGAGTTAAAAAAAATAGCGAAGTTTATCGCTTCAGTTAGTAAGGATATTCCATGGCATATCTCAAGATTTTTTCCAATGTACAGAATGAGAGATAAAGAAGTAACTTCAATTAAAACGCTCAGAATGGCCGAGGAGATAGGAAAAAAGGTAGGATTAAAAAATATTTATATTGGAAATGTGTAGTAATAAAATAATGAAAGAAAAGTACAAAGAGCTATTAAAACTTGCAAGAGAAGCTATTCAAACTAGCTTGGAAAATAAAGAACTTGTAGTTTCTGAACAAATAAAAAAACAATTTTCAAAAAAGCTTGCATGTTTTGTCACGCTTACTGAGAATAATGATTTAAGGGGGTGTATTGGAAGCCTCGAAGCTAGGCAAGAATTATGGAAAGATGTTATTGAAAACTCTAGAAATGCCGCATTTTCTGATCCTAGATTTGCTCAATTAACTCGTGAAGAATTAAAAAAAGTTCAGATTGAAGTATCAGTATTATCTTCTCTTAAAAAAATTAATTATAAAAGTGAGGAAGAACTTAAGAAAAAAATAATTGGAAAAGGAGTTTTAATAAAAAAAGGCTTTTATTCTGCTACCTATCTTCCACAGGTTTGGGAGCAACTCGAGGACTTTGAAGAGTTTATCTCGAGCTTATGCGAGAAAGCAGGATTAAGTTATGATAGTTGGAAGAATCTTGATTTAGAGATTCAAGTCTATGAAGTTGAAAAAACCGAAGAAAAATAAAAGAAGTTTCTTAAACACAGAAAAGTAAACTTTTCTGAGCCCCGAAAAACAATGTTTTTCGCGGAAGAAGCTTCAAGTAAGAAGGACAAAAAATAAAAAAATAAAAAACAAAAAATTACTTAACTTTCTTCATAACTAGCCAATCCCAAATTAATGCGAATAACCATCCAAAAACATAACCGCCTATGAAAGCCATTATGACAAGAATTATTGCATTAAGTATATTAAAAGGCAGTATTGTAAATACGTTGCCTATAAAGTGCATTGGAAATATCCAGTTAAGATAAGTTTGCATAGCATTTGGAAATATTGCAACTATTATTGCCCAGAGAGCATGAAGAAGTGCAATAAATAAACCAACTGTTAAAGCAGCACGATTCTTACTGATTTTTTGATTTGCCAAGATGGTAATAACTAACTCTTATTCTACGGGTGGTTGGGTAGATTTAGTGTATGTATTTTTTTATTTAGTTATTGTTTTAATGAATCTAATGAGATATAAGGAGATAGGAAGATTTAAATAAATTTTTAGATAGTAGTGCCTAATAATCATTTATTATTTTATTTAGGTACTACTTCATAGCAAGGTTTAAATATAGGCTTGTAGTACCTAATATATCGAGGATAACTAAAATGGTGTTTATCGTAAAGAAAAAAATTGCAGGGCAAGAATACTACTATATTCGCGAGTCTAGAAGAGTTAATGGAAAAGTTAAAGCGATAACTCTCGAGTATTTTGGAAAAGATAAAAAAAGAGCTGAAGCTAGAGTTTTTGAGCTAAATTGGATTGGAAAAAACTCAAAAAATGATAAAAAACAAGAAAAAGAGAATAAGGAAAATACTGATGGAAAAGAAAATCTAGAAAAAACTGTTAAAATAACTTATTTTGTTCATGGAACTACTACTGATAATGAAAAAAACATATCGTCTGGTTGGCATGATGCAAAATTATCTCAAAAAGGAATAAAACAATCTAATGAATTATTAGGTCAATTAGGGAATGTTGAGTTTGATGTAGTATTTTGTTCTGATTTAAAGAGAGCGATAGACTCGGCCGATATAAGTTTTGGTAAAAAATATAAAATAATGCAGGATAAAAGATTAAGAGAATGTAATTATGGTGATTTTAATGGTAAAAACTCTGATATTGTTGAGCCTATGCAAGAAAAGTGCATAGAAAAACCTTTTCCAAATGGAGAAAGCTATGAAGATGTTAAAAATAGAATATTAGATTTTTTAAATTATCTTATTAAAAATTATTCTGGAAAGCATGTTGCTATTGTAGCTCATAAGGCTCCTCAACTTGCTCTAGATGTTTTATTAAAAGGCAAGACTTGGAAGCAAGCTTTTGAAGAAGATTGGAGAAAAAAGAAAGCTTGGCAGCCTGGCTGGGTGTATGAGTTAAGTAGAGAAAAGATTAAAAACCAGGTTAGTGATAAAGAAAGTATGGTAGAAAAAAGTGAAAAGAGCGAAAAAATAAAAGAGAAAACTGAAAAAAAGGTAGAAACTGAAAATAAGTACGAAAAACTTATGGAATTAGCAACTAAAAAAAGTTTGTTTTACCCTGCAGCAGAAATATATCCTAACTCTCCTGCAGGATTTTGGGATTTTGGGCCGGTTGGACAATCTATACGAAGAAAGATTGTCGAGTTTTGGAGGCATGAACTTGTTCAAAAAGAAAATATGCTTGAAGTACATGGTTCGCAGATACTTCCTGCAAGTGTTTTTGAAGGTTCTGGCCATCTAAAGAGTTTTGCTGACCCTATTATTCAATGTACCAAATGCAAAAAATTTGAGAGAGCAGATAAAGTAATTTCTGAAAAGCTCGGAAAAAATATTCCTGAATCTCTAGCAATTGAAAAGCTTGATGACTTGATAAGAGAAAATAAAATAAAATGTCCTAAGTGCGGCGGAGAGTTTGGAAAAGTAAGCAAATTTAATATGATGGTAGAATCGATAGTCGGTAAACAAGGAGAATTTAAGACATTTCTCAGGCCAGAAGCATGTCAGACTATCTTTCTTAATTTTGCTAGAATGGTTAAGACTATGAGGCTAAAACTTCCTCAAGGAATTGCTCAAGTTGGAGGTGCATTTAGAAATGAAATTTCTCCAAGGCAAAGTATAACTAGATCAATAGAATTTTCTCAGATGGATACAGAAATATATTTTGATCCTGAAAAAATAAACGAGATAGAAAATTTTGATGAAGTTAAGAATTACAAGTTAAGAATTTTAAGACTTGAGCAGGAGAAAACCGAGGAAATTAGTTGTTCAGAAATAGTAGATAAAAAAATTGTTCCTGGAAAATTGATTGCATATTTTATGGCAAGAACTCAACAACTATTGAATAGGATGGGTATTCCCCTCGAAAGAATCAGATTTAGAGAAGTTGATAAGGATGAAAGAGCTTTTTACTCTCTGGCTACTTTTGATTTTGAAGTTGAAACTAGTTTGGGCTGGCTTGAATTAATCGCGAATAACTATAGAACTGATTATGATTTAAAAGGGCATATGGAACATTCAGGAACAAATCTTGAGTATACTGATTCTCAAACCGGAAAAAAAATTATGGCTCATATTTGGGAGGTCTCTGCAGGGGTTGACAGAACTTTATTTGCTGTTCTTGATAATTGTCTTAAACAAGGAAAAGAAGGACTCTATTTGGCTCTTCCAGTTAAACTCGCGCCCTATCAGGTAGCAGTGTTTCCCTTAGTAAATAAAAATGGAATAGATAAGATTGCAAAAGCTATAGAAAAAGATCTTAGAGATTCTTGGTTTGATATTGTTTATGATGAGTCTGGAAGCATAGGTAGGAGATATGCGAGAAACGACGAGATTGGTGTTCCATTTGATTTAACTGTTGATTATGATTCTATAAAAGATAAAGATGTTACGTTGAGAAGAAGAGACGATGGAGAGCAGATTAGAATTAAAATTTCAGAGGTTTCAGAAATTTTAAGGAAATTAGTTGAAGGCAAGATAAAATTCGAAGAAGCGGGTAAAAAGGTTAACACAAGAGTTAAGGAAGAGTAAAAATAAAAAATAATGATTTTATCACAATAATTCTTTTAAACTAACAAATTAAAAAATAATTATGAAGATAGCAGTTTGTGGAAGTATGAGTTTCTCTACTGAAATGATGGAGGTTGCTGAAAGGTTAAGAAAATTAGGACATGTTGTAGAAGTTCCAGCATTTACTCAGCATTATGTAACGCTAGAATCTAGAGATGAAATGCACGCAGATGCAGCACAGAATAAAGTAAAACATAATTTAATAAAATATAATTATGAAATGGTTGAAAGAAATGATGTAGTTCTTGTTTTAAATAAAACAAAAAGGGGAATAGAAAATTACATCGGTTCAAATACTCTTATTGAAATGGCTTTTGCATATATACTTGGCAAGAAGATATATTTGATGAATCCTGTTCCAACCCAAGATTCTAAGGATGAAATTGTTGCAATGCAACCCCGAGTTATAAATGGAAAATTAGAAGAGATTGTTTAATATTTATGGTTTTTGATTTAATTTATTTTAACCAATACTTAAGAGTATAACAGAAACTACAGATAAGATAATTCCTAAAATTCTTCGGGTTGTTAATTTTTCTTTGTATATTATTGTTGCAAGTACTATGGCTATAACAAAATTCAAATCATGCAGAGGAGCAACTATTGAAAGCGGTCCAATGGCATAAGCCTGAAGAACAAAGAAAAATGCAATGAAATTAAAAATTCCTATAAATAAACCTATAATCCAGGCATCTCTAAATGCATTTTTGTTATTTTTATTGTTGTTGGTCTTTCCAGCTATCTGCTTGCTCAGGGCTAAAACCAAAAATATGTTGATAAAATAGGCAAGAGTTATGTAGGAAAGTTTGTTAACATAGAGTGCAGCAAATTTCTGAGTAGTTGTTGTTAGGGCGCTTGTAATCATTGCTAGAAGTGTCAAAAATAATCCTGTTTTGAAATTTTTTATTCTATCTTTTTTATCATTTTTATAAAGTACAAATACAACACTGATAGCGAGAATTATTCCTGCAAACTGATAGTAAGAAAGAGAATCTTTGAAGTAGAAAATAGAGAAGGCAACAACAAAAATAGTACTTACTCTAATTATGGGATAAGAAATGCTTGTTGGAATATATTTCAGAGCATTTATTCTTGTGGTTGTAGTTGCTAAGAAAAATACAGCATTTATTATTGCAAAGAAAATTAGGAATTTGATATTGCCGAGGGGTTGTTTTGTGTAAATCCAAAAACCCAAACTAAGTATGAAAACCGTTAGCATAAAAGAAAGCATTGTTCTGGAGGTGTTGCAATTTCTTGCAGCAGAAACCTTATATAAAAAAGTTTGAATGCCAAAGGCAAAAAGAGCTATGAATGTAAAAACTAAGTATTGTTGCATAATCTAGTTTGTTTTTTGAATATAAAAACTTATTCAAAATATTATGGACTAGCCGGGAGTTGAACCCGGATCTCATCCATGCCATGGATGCGTATGAAACCATTCTACCACCAGCCCTTGATAATCTCAGTTTCATATAGTTTAAAAACTCTATTTATCTCCCGGATTTATGGAAAAAATAAAGGTGAAATTTATTGTAGATCTATTGATGTTCCTGGATTTTATAGTGCTAGCTACCTCTGGTTTTGTTCTTTGGTTAGTTCTTGTTCATAATGGCTTGAAATTCAGGGAAAGTTTTATTTTTTATAGGTGGACATGGCTTTCAATTCATGATTGGACTTCAGTTATTCTTATTGCTCTTTTGCTAATTCATCTTTTATTAAACTGGACCTGGATAAAGTGCATGGTTGTTGGGTTTTTTAAGAAAAGTAATAAAGATAAATGTAAGGTTTAAATAGAGTTTTT
>Ga0172375_10007787_pt1 | contig 14595 bp, 19 predicted proteins | sample LakKiv1m_FD_114537 | JGI IMG/M metagenome (GOLD analysis project Ga0172375, IMG submission 114537) | Freshwater microbial communities from Kabuno Bay, South-Kivu, Congo - kab_092012_11.1m | ecosystem: Environmental > Aquatic > Freshwater > Lake | place: Democratic Republic of the Congo... | reverse complement strand
GAGGAGTTCGTGCGCCAGCCGGGTAAGACGCACCTCGGTATAACGCATGGCCGCGGGGGCGTCGCCGTCGATGGAGCCGAAGTTGCCCTGGCCGTCCACCAGGGGATAGCGCAGGGAGAAGTCCTGGGCCATGCGCACCATGGCGTCATAGACCGCGGTGTCGCCGTGGGGATGATATTTACCGATGACTTCCCCGACGATGCGGGCGCTCTTGCGGTAGGGCCGGTTCCAGTCGTTGCCGCCTGCGCTGATGGCGAAGAGTATCCGGCGGTGGACGGGTGTAAGCTCGTCCCGCACGTCCGGCAAGGCCCGGCCGATAATGACGCTCAGGGCGTATTCCAGGTACGATTTACGAATTTCATCTTCAATGTTGATGTGTACGTGTCGTGCTTCCATGTTGAATAGGCTCGGTTGTTTATTTGAAGGGTTCAGATTTGTTCACCTAATTTACTGATTATTTTGATAATTCTTTTAATATAAATTCTCGGTTGTAAATTAATCTAATTTTATGTTCAGGCTTGTTTATTTTAATTCCAGTAACTGGATCACTATCAAAAAAAGATTCTGCTGTAAATGCTTGCACTTGACTTTTCATCCAATAAAGTTTAAAAAGGTCAAGCTTGCCTTTTGCTTTTTTAATTTCAGAAGTTGTAAGATATTCGGTCCGTTGCCCGACCCATATTTCATCATAATCAACATTCAAACTCATGACCCCGTCAATTTCTTTTTGTCCATAATCAGCCTTGCCAAATTTAGCGGAAAAATTTTTCATATTTTCTGCATATCTATCCCATACTTTTAGCTCTATTATCCCAGATTTTTTAATTTTTTTGGCTTTACTGAAATCTCCGAAATCAGAATTCAAGAGTTCAGTTTTTTCATTTTTCTGGGAAAACTTTTGGTTGCCGGGAGTAATTCTTTTGGTGCCTCCATAGATTTTTTTCCATTCTCTTTCACTTAAAGGCTTCTCAGGCTTCATGCCATGTGCTTTTTGGACATCATTCAAAGCCCGCATCATAATTAGGTAATCCTGATAATTCTTAACGGGTGGAGGAGTAGAGGCTGATTGTCCCAAAGCAGATTCAGGAATAATTTGAAATAAAGTCAAAATCAGAATTAATCTAAGGAATGTTGCAGTAACTTTTTTAGTATCCCAAGCAATCTGAATAATTTTATCCATTTTATGATCCCCAAAGGCAAATAGACTTTGCCACCTTTAACTCCTCACTTATTAATCCACCTCAGGAGGCAGCGGCGGCATCAACGGCCTTATTTGCTCTATCAATCTGGGCACATCGATAGAGACCACCTTCCATATTTTTTGATAATCAATATCGTCATATTCATGGATCAAGACATTGCGTTGGGAAATGATCCTTTGCCAGGGGATTCCCGGGTGCTCTTGTTTAAGCCCATCCGAGACGCGGCGTGCGGCTTCGCCGATAATCTCCAGGTTCCGCTCGACCGCAGCCCGCCTCATATCATCCTGCATGAAATCCTCGAAGGTTTTGCCCTCTAAGAATTCCCGGACTTTTTCGGCGGCTTCCAGCATGTCCCAGAGGTTTGCCGGGTCCCGGCGGCTAAGCGGCATATACGACCTCTTTGGTCGTCAGAATATCATAACGCCGGAAAGGATTGCGGATGAGCCTCTTCTCCACCAGATCGACTTTCCGGCCAAAAATTCCTTCAATTTCCTCCTGCATCTTCAGCCGATCATCGAAATCGAAGTCCTCGTCCGGTTCGAAGGTCACCAGCACGTCCACGTCGCTGTCCGGGCGGAAATCCTCCCGCAAGACCGAGCCGAACAGGGCGAATTCCTTGATCTTCCACTTGCGGCAAAAGGCTGCGATCTTCTCCAACGGCACATCAATTTTGGACTTAATATTAATATTGGTTCGTGGCATACCGTTTTCTTAATGCTAAGGATTTATCGTCGTCTGATAAGCGAACTTCCCCTGTTCCACCTTGAGCACCACCACCCCTTTGATAGGATTGTGGTCCGGGCCCATGGTGATTTTGCCGGTGACCCCCGGGAAATCCCGGGTCGCGGCCAGGGCCTGGGCTACCTGGGGGCCGTCGGTGCCGCCCGCCTTTTCCATGGCGTGCAGCAGCAGGTAATAGGAATCCGCGGCCAGGGCTGTAAACGCGTCTAACTCTTTTTTATACTCCGTCTCGTAAGCCTGCAAGAATTTCTGGGCCAGGGGCGTGGCCGCGGCCTGGTGGTGGAAGTGGGCGGTGAAATACATGCCCTCCACCGCGCTACCGCCGATACTCAAGAGCTCCGGCACCTGGGCCCCGTCCCCGGTGAGGATGGGCGCCTTTACCCCCAAATCCCGGAGCTGCTTGGCCAGCAGCGCGCTTTCCGCATAATAATTGGGGGCATAGATCAGGTCCGGGTTTTTCGCCTTCAGCGCGGCAATCTGCGCGGAGAAATCCTGGTCCCCGGTCTGCATGTAACTCACCGCCACGATTTCGCCCCCCCGGCGCTTGAACTCCTCCTGGAAAAAATTGGCCAGGCTCACGCAGTAATCCTGGGCCTGGTCGATGAGGAGCGCGACCTTGCCGGCCTGCAGGTTCTCCCGGGCGAAGCGGGCGGCCACCCGGCCCTGGAGGTCGTCCACAAAACAGGCCCGGAACGCGAACTTGCGGTTCTGGGTCACCAGGGGATTGGTGGCCGTGGGCGCGATATTAGGAACTTGCGCGCGTTCGGCAATGGGCACCCCGGCCAGGGTGTCGGAGCTGATGACCTCGCCGATGATGGCCGCCACCTTTTCTTTTTCAATGAGGCGGCTCACCGCGTTGGCGGCCTCGATCTTATCGCTCCTGGTGTCCACCAGGGCCAGCTTCACCCCCTGTCCCAGGACCCGGGGCTGCAGCTTTTGTGCGAGTTGCACCCCCTCCCAGACCATCTGCCCCATGGCCGCGGCCGGGCCGGTCATGGGCAGATAGAGGCCGATCTTGATTTCGCCCGCGGCCGCGCTTCCAGGAAACCAGCCCCCAGCCAGCAGCCAGATGGTCAACAGAGAGAAAAATATTTTCAATTCATAAACCCCAAAGAAACAGGCGCGGCGGGACTCTCCGGTATCCTCGGAAAAGGCTTGTCAGCATCCCCTTAACACGCCTATAATACCACAAAAATCAGGGATCGGAAAGGATTTCCGGTCAGGGAATTAAGGGGGTGGGGTATGGAACTTCTGGTGGAAAAATTGGAGATTCCCGAGGGCGCCAACCTCATTTTGGGCCAGAGTCACTTCATCAAGACCGTGGAAGACCTCTATGAAATTCTAGTGGGCACGGCGCCGGGCAGCAAGTTCGGCCTGGCCTTTTCCGAGTCCTCCGGCGACTGCCTCATCCGGGTGGAGGGGAACAACCCGGAACTGATGCTCGCGGCCACGGAAAACGCCCGGCGCCTGGCCGCGGGCCACACCTTTAACATCCTGCTCAAAGACGCCTTTCCCATCAACGTCTTGAATGCCGTCAAACTCTGCCCCGAGGTCTGCCGCATCTTCTGCGCCACCGCCAACCCGGTGGAGGTCATCCTGGCCCAAACCGGGCAGGGCCGGGGCATCCTCGGCGTAGTGGACGGCCTCTCCCCCAAAGGCGTGGAAGATGACTCGGGCCGGGCCTGGCGGCATGATATCTTAAGGAAATTCGGCTATAAGAAGTGAACAGTGAGCAGTAAGCAGTTCTTGCGGTGGCAACAGGCTTTTCAGCCGGTGCGGGACAGGAATCTTAAAGATAGTTTTAAACAGTTCCTCATGGGCCGCATGGCCCACCCGCAAAGCATAAAGGTGAACGTAGGGGCGGGCGTCCCCGCCCGCCCGGGTAACCGCACAGGCTGGAAAGCCTGTGCCACCGCTTTGAACTTTTCAGGCGGCGTGCACGGCACGCCCTATATTTCTGGCTCCTGAACCCTTGAGAAAAGGCTAAGATGGCGGGCGAGACGCCCGCCCTACGACCGAAGACCTGGTGCGTGAGACGCCCCCTGCGGAAAAAAGCAGAATTTGCATCTTCATTGCGGTCCGGCCTAAAAGCTATGCAAACTCATATACCGAAACCCGGAAACAGAAAACAGAAAACTGTATTAAAAGCAGCCATCCTGGCTGCGGGCCTGGGCACCAGGCTCCGGCCGCTTACGGAGTTGGTGCCCAAGGTCCTGCTGCCCGTCCTGAACCGGCCCCTGTTGGGGGTGCTCCTGGAGCAGGTGGAGGAGGCCGGGTTTCTGCAGGTGGCGGTGAACACCCATCACCTGGGGGAGCAGGTGCAGCGGTTCCTGGCCGGACGCCCCTGGGGCTTCAACCTCAGCCTGAACCCGGAGCCGGAAATCCTGGGCACCGGCGGCGGCCTGCGGCAATTGGGGGAGATTTTGGGACGCGGGCCTTTCCTGGCGGTGAACGGCGACATTCTTACTGACCTGGATTTAGCAGCTATCTATCGGCGTCATCAACAGGAGGCCATAACTACGCTGGTGCTCCACGATTTCCCCCGGTTTAATAACGTCTGGATTGACGGGCAGGGGCGGTTGGCGGGCATCGGCGACCAACCCGCGGTCGCGGTGGGTCCGCCCCTGGCCTATACCGGCGTGCAGGTGGTAGGACCGAAAATGCTCGACTATCTGCCGCCACAGGGTTATTACGATCTGGTGGCCGCCTGGCGGCAGGCCCTGGCCGCGGGGGAAAGGCTGGACACCCTGGTGGTGTCCGGCCATTTCTGGCAGGACCTGGGGAGCCTGGAGGGTTATCTGCAAGCGCACTGCCGCTTGCTAAACGGCTCCGGCCCCGGCCTGGCCCGCTTCCTGCCGCCGGTTTCCGACCCCCTGTTGGGGCCGGGAGCGATTCTGGAGCAGGAAGTAAAATGTCACGGCTGCGTCTGCCTGGGAGCCGGGGTGCAGGTAAGCAGGGGCGTGTCTTTGGCAAATACCGTGGTAGGGGAGGGGGCCCGGATCGGCCCGGGGGTGAGCCTGGAGGGTTGTCTGGTGGCCCCCGGGGCCCGGGTTACCGAGTCCGCCCGGGACCGGATAGTGATGGGGAATAAGAGTGAGCAGTGAGCGGTAAGCAGTAAAAAAAATGGACTTACAGGGATTATTTTCTGCCTTGAAAAGTTTTTAAAATCGGTGGCCCAGGCTTTCCAGCCTGTGCGACTTAGCTGGGCGGGCGAGACGCCCGCCCTACGCCTTTTCATAATTTATGGGTAAGCCAACGGCTCATGAAGACGGCTTACTGCTCACCATCTCCGGCAAACTAGCGAGCAAAGGAGGACTGGCATGATCACCCACATCGTTTTGTTCAAGTTGAAGGACCGCAGTCCGGAGAGCGTCGAGAAGGCCAGGGCCAAGCTGGCCTCCCTGGCCGGGAAGATTCCCCAGTTGCGCCATTTGGAAGTGGGCGCGGACGTGCTCCACACCGACCGGTCCTATGACCTGGCCCTGGTGGCCAGGTTCGATAACCTGGAGGATCTGCAAGCCTATCAGATCCACCCCGTGCATCAAGAAGTGGTCAAGTATATCCTGTCCGTCCGGGAATCCATGGTGGCCGTGGATTATGAAGAGAGCTGACCGGTCATGACCGGGTTCCTGATCACCGGTCGTCTGGATGTCGCGGCCAGGGAACAGGGAGTCTCTTTGGCCGGGGCCCAGCCCCTGGCCGGAGACGGCTCGGACCGCGCCTTCTTCCGGCTGCCGGGCTCTCCCACCAAGGTTCTCCTTTGGCACCCGTACGCGCCCGGGGGGGAGGTCAATGAGAACGATTCCTATTTCCGGATCGGCGGCCATCTGCGGGCTAAGGAAGCGCCCGTGCCGGAGATTTTCCACTATTGCCGGGAAGAGGGCTGGATGCTCCTGGAAGACCTGGGGGACATCAGCCTGGACGCGGTCTTAAAGACGCAAACCGCGGACACGCAAATCCGCTTCTGGTACCGCCAGGCTTTGGAGATCTTGGTGAACATGCAGGTGCGCGGCCGGGAGGGTTTTGCTACGGCCTGGTGCTTTGACACCCCGGTGGTGGATGCCCCATTCCTTAAGGAGCGGGAGTGCGGTTATTTTGCGGCCGCTTTTCTGCAAGGCTACCTGGGCCTGAAGGTGGATACGGTGGCCCTGGCCCCGGATTTCGAGCGGCTGGCTGGCCTTGCCGCCTCCTCCCCGGAGCGCTATTTCCTGCACCGGGATTATCAGTCCCGGAACCTGATGGTCAAAGACGGGCGTCTGCGAGTCATCGATTTCCAGGGCGCGCGGCTGGGCCCCCTGGGTTATGATGTCGCGGCCCTGCTCATCGACCCTTACGTGGGGCTGGCCCCCAAGTGGGAGGAAGAGTTCCTAGAATATTATTTTCAAGAGCTGAAAAAGCGGGTCATGTCTTTTTCGTGTAAGGATGCACTCGCGTGTGCGCCCAAAGAGGGCGGACACACGGGTCCGCCCCTACAGTTCGCAGTGGTGGACGAGGCGGCCTTCCGCCAGCAATACCATTATCTGGCGCTCAGCCGTAACCTGCAAATCCTGGGGGCCTTCGGTTTCCTGACCAAAGTAAAAAAGAAGGCCCATTTCGCCCGCTATATCCCCGCAGCCGTGGCGTCATTGCGGCGGCGTCTGGAGGCAGGGCCGGGGGAATTTCCGGAGTTGGAAAAAGTGGCGGCGGGTTTGTAAATTAGTTCAAAGTTCAAAGTTAAAGGTTCAAAGTTAAAGGCAAAAAGAATTTACGGGTGAATTAACGGCTCATGAACGCCGCTTAGGAAGAAAAAAGTGTGCAGGGTGCACCTTATTATTTCTCAATAGTTTGAATATGGATGGTGGTGGGGAGAGGGGCAGGGATTCGTAGGGCGGGCGTTTCGCCCGCCACAGCGGAGCACAGGCGAGACGCCTGTGCCACCAAGTAACCAGGTTTTTTCGGAATAGGGATTTTTTTTATTGGTCTCAGTAAAAAAACTCAAGGAAGTCGCAGGCCTAACTTTGAACTTTGAACTTTATGAAAAATGAAAAGAGTGACTTAATAGGTTTTGATCTTTACTGACCCCTGACCCCTGACCCCTGACCACTGATCATTGTCTCCCGGCCCCTCCCCCCGCAAACCATTCTCCTCCCCACCCACCAGGTGCCCGCAGGCCGCGGCGATCTCCTGGCCCCGACTCTCCCTGATGAAGACGGTGTAGTTTTGCTCCCGGAGGATTTCCTGAAATTCCAGGATACGGTCCTCCGGCGGCGGTGCGAAGGGCAGGCGGGCGTGGGGGTTGAAAGGGATGAGGTTGATTTTCACCCGCAGGCCCCTAAGCAGTTTAGCCAACTTTCGGGCCTGGTCCGGCGCGTCGTTGACGTCTTTCAAGAGCACGTAGGCAAAGGTGATGCGCCGGTGCCGGGGCAGGGGGAAGTCCCGGCAGGCCTGGAGCAGCGTCTCCAGAGGATAACGGCGGTTCACCGGCATGATTCGGCTGCGCAGGTCATCCTCCGGCGCGTTCAGGGAAATGGTGAGGTTGAATTTAACTTCCCGCCCCAGGCGGGGGATCAAAGGGGCTATCCCCACGGTGGACACGGTGATGCGCCGGGGGGAGAAGTTGAGGCCCCAAGGAGCGGTAATGATTTTCAAGGCCCGGGCCACTGCCGGGAAATTCGCCAGGGGTTCCCCCATGCCCATGAAGACCAGATTGGTGAGGGGCAGGCCGGGGGGCAGCAGGGTCCGGGCGGCCAGTATCTGGTTGACGATTTCCCCGGTGGTGAGGTTGCGGACGAAGCCCCGCTGCGCGGTAAGGCAGAAGCGGCACCCCTGGGCGCACCCCACCTGGCTGGAGAGGCATAAGGTGGCATGATCGCGTTCGGGGATAAGCACCGCTTCAATGCGCTGGCCGTCTGCCAGACCCAGGAGTAGTTTGCGGACGCCGTCTGCGGCTTCTTGTTGGCCGGCCAACGCCAGGCGGCTGATCTGGGCCTGCCGGGCCAGTTCCTCCCGGAAGGGGCGGGCGATATCCGTCATCTCCTGGAAATCCGTGACCCCTTTATAGAGCCACTTCAGCACCTGACGGGCGCGGAACCGGGGCTGGCCCCAGGCGGCCATGAGCTGCTCCATTTCCTCCAGGGTAAATTCCTTCAGGTCCAGGGGATGGGTCATAGGAAGAAGGGAAGGGGGATTATACCGACTTTCGCTGGGTAATGAGAAAACTAAAAACTAAAAACTAAAAACTAAAAACCAAAAACTAAAAACTGTCTTTACTGTCCCTTGGACCTTTCCAGGGCTTCCTGCCGGGATTTGCAGGCGATGCACATGGTGGTTACGGGCCGGGCGATGAGGCGCTTCTCGCTGATGTTGCCGCCGCAGATCTCGCAGTAGCCGTAAGTGCCGTTCTCGATGCGCTCCATGGCTTCCCGGATTTTAGTGATCAGTCTGCGCTCCCGGTCCCGGATGCGCAGGGTGAAATTGCGGTCGGTTTCGAGGGTGGCTCGATCCGTAGGATCCGGGAAGGGGGAGGCCGCGCCGGTCATGTCAGTCCTGGTCTTGTCGGCTTCACCCAACAGGTCGGCCAGACGTTGTTGTAAAAGCTGGCGGAAGAATTCAATACGGTCCGATTCCATTACTTGACTCCAACCTCACCACATTCTACCAGATTTTCCGAGGTCTGCAAGCGCTGGTAGACCCCGCTGGCGCCGCCGCTTTTTTCCTCCAATTGCAGGTCCTGGATAACCAGCCCCCGATCCACGGCCTTGCACATATCATAGATGGTCAAAGCCGCAACCGCCGCGGCCGTGAGGGCCTCCATCTCCACGCCGGTGCGGGCGTAAGTGCGCACCCGGGCCTGCACGGTCACCGCCTGGTGTTCCGGGTCGGAGGTGAAATCAATGTTGATGCCGGTTAAAGGGAGAGTGTGGCACAGGGGAATAAGTTGGGCCGTGTTTTTGGCCGCCATGATGCCGGCTATCCGGGCCGCGGCCCAGACATCGCCCTTGGGCAGGCGGCCGGAGATCAACAGGGGGAAGACCTTGGGGCCGACGAGAACCCGGCAACTGGCAAGGGCCTGGCGTTCGGTGTCGGGCTTGTCCCCCACATCTACCATGCGCAGTTGGCCGTGCTCGTCTAAGTGGGTGAAATCATTCATATCAAGCCCCGGACATTTGCCGGTCCAGGCTGGCAAGTTCCTCCAAAATTGCCTTCTGACCCGGACTGAGGTCAGAGGGAGTAGTGATCACCACTTCCACTATCTGGTCTCCCGGCGGCTGCTGGGGTCCGCCAGGGGCCCCGGCGCCGGGTAAGCGGAAGACCTTGCCGTTCTGGGTGCCCCGAGGCAGGTCCAGGCCGCGGCAGCCGTCCAGAGTGGGAACCTGCACCATCCCGCCCAGGGCCGCCTGGGCGAAAGACACAGGCAGCCGGCAATGGAGATCATTGCCCACCCGGGTGAAGAAGCAGTGGGGCTCCACGTGGATGATTATTTCCAGATTGCCCGGAGGCCCGTTCCGGAAACCCGGGCCGCCTTCCCCGGCGATGCGCAGCCGGGTGCCGTCTTCGGTGCCGGGGGAAATCTGCAGATGGTAGTGGCGCAGCTCCCAGAGGTGACCCTGCCCGCCGCAACGGGGGCAGGCCTGGGTCGTGGTTTTGCCGTGTCCCTGGCAGCGCGCGCACAAGGGGCCGAACCTGAGGAGCCCCGGCCCCCCTTTGCGGCCCCGTCCCTGGCAGTCAGGGCAGTCCTGATAGCTACCGCCGGGGGCCAGGCCGGTTCCCCGGCAATGGCGGCAACTCAGGTCCCGGGGCACCTGGATGTCGGTTTCCAGGCCCCGCATGGCCGCCAGAAAGGGAACCTGCAGATCATAGCGGAAATCGGCTCCCGGGGATTGCTGCAGAAACGCGCTCCCCCGGTCGATCCCGAAAACTTCCTCGAAAACCTGTTGCTTGTTGCGGAACCGGGGGTGCACATAGGTCTGGGCCGCGGCCCGGCGGGGTTTGGACTTGGCTTGCCGGAGGGCGTCGTAAGCTTCCACCAGGCGGCGGAATTGGGCCGCGGCCTCCGGATCATCCGGGTTGTGATCAGGGTGGAATTGCCAGGCCAGGGAACGGTAACGATGTTGGATTTCCTCCCAGGTGGCCCGGGGAGAAACTCCTAAAATCCGGTAGTGATCCTGTGTGGCCATGATATCGGCTTAATGGAGCGTTGGCTCCTCTGCCGGCTCGCGGCTTAAGGCCGCGGCCTTCTCTGTGTCCCCGGCCATCTCCAGGGCCCGGCGGGCGAATTGCATCTTGCCCAAAGCCAGGGCCTTCTCGGCCACCCGGCGCCAGAGGTCCGGGTCCCAGTCCTTTCCCAGCCGGCCCAAAAGGTAAGCGTCTCCGCTTTCCAGACAATAGGTCTTGATCTTTTCCAGGCCCGCCTGGTCATTGCCTTTCTGGAAGAACTCCAGCGCGTCTTCCCACCATTCGCCGGCCAGGAATTTTTCTCCGTATTCCCGGCATAAATCCGGGCTTAACTCTTTTTCGTTCAAAAGACGCCTTTTCTTTAAGCAGCCAGGCATCCCCGGGGGCAACGGTTTTTCTTGCTTGAGGCTCATGGTGACCACGACTTCTAAGGTTTATCAACTTTTTATAAATTATCTGGAGACCGATGTAAACTGGAATTTGCAGGGACTGCGGGGTCAGGAGGGAGGATAGAAAACCTTACCACAGAGACACGGAGAGCACAGAGGTTCACAGAGCAAACCTAGATTAATGCCTTGGCGAAGCCAAGGCATTAATATTGTTTTTCTTTGTGCCTCTGTGGTTAATCTTTTGTCCTAGCGGCCGAAGTAGCCGGTGGTGGAGGCCGAAGCCAGCACCTTCCCTTCCAGGGCCTTCTGGAACGCGGCCAGGCTCGTGCGGCTGCCCAGGTCCAGGTGGGGGACGTTCAGGGCATAGATGGTGGCCACATAGGGATGGTCGCCGGTGCCCTTGGGAGGTTGGGGCCCGCCGTAGCCGGGGTCGTCGAAGGAGTTTTGCAGTTCCAGGGCGCCGGCAGGCATTTTCCTCCCGGACGCGCTTTCGGCCAGGGCGTGGACGTCGGCAGGAATGTTGACCACCAGCCAGTGCACCCAGTTGCGCGCCACCGGGGGGGGGGCGATTAAAGAGGGGGCAAAGGACTTGGTTCCCGGCGGCGCGTCCGTCCAGCTAAAGGGGAGGGACACATTCTTCCCCCCGGCCCCGGGCATGACATAAGGCGCGGGAATCTTACCGCCATCGGTAAAGGCTGTGGATGTCAGTTTCATAACTGGTTCTCCATAACCGCAAAGGGTGGTGAAATGGATCAGAAGACCGCCGACGATCAGTAAAATTATAGCTCGGTGGCTAACTTTGGCCATGAAAAGGAATTCATCCGCTTTCCTTTTCTTCCAGAAATTGTTTGAGGGCCAGGGCGGCGTTATGCTCCTCATCCCGGGCCGCATAGACCAGGGTGACGGCGCCTTCCCGGCTCTCTTGCCGGAGAAAATCCGTTTCCTTTTTCTTTGCCGCCAGTTCCTGCCGGTAACGCCGGCAAAACTCTTCCCATTTGGCGGGGTCGTGTCCGAACCAGCGCCGCAGCTCCGGGCTGGGGGCCACCTCTTTGAGCCAGACGTCCAGAGCAGCCTGGTCCTTGGTGCAGCCCCGGGGCCAGAGCCGCTCCACCAGGACCCGCAGGCCGTCTTCCTGGGCCGGCGGCAGGTACACGCGCTTGAGTTTGATCATCGGCGAGCTCCCTTGGCCGCATTAATCGCTAAGCCTGCCTAATGATACGAAGTCGCAAACAAACGACAATTTTCTTGTAGGGGCAGACCCATGTGTCCGCCCAAATGCGGTCCCACCAGCGGGTGCGCCTTTACAATTCCGTGCCTTTGATTGCGACCTGGTATGACAGGACAGCCTAAAGATAGTTGCGTCTGTGCCGGTACGCAAGGGGAGGGGAGGGAATGAAAAAAGGCAACCGCAAGGGTTGCCTTGGAGAAATGGAGAAAAAGGAGCGACCGGAGGAGTTGGCCGCTCCCCGGAGAATGGTCCAAGTCAAAACCTGGTGGGGCGGGCCTCCGTGCAGTGGGGCGGGCGTCCCCGCCCGCCAACCTTTAAGGCGGCCAGAGACGGCCGCACCACCAACCAAATGTGAGTTATCAACTTTTTGCGGCGTAACGCAAACAATAAACAGAAAAAAGAAAGCAGCCTTACCCTTCCTGGGGCGACGCGGGCACCACCAGAACGGGTACAGGCAGGCCCAGGCGAGACACTTCCCGGACTACCCGCTCCGTGGTGGAGCCGATGATGTGGCGGCCGATAAACCCGTGTCCATGACTGGCCAGGACCAGGAATTTCACGGGCTCGGATTCTTCCAAATAGGCGATGATGGCCTCGGAGATGTCCTTTTCGCTTTCCAGCAAATGGGTGCGCACTTCCACCCCTGCCTTTTTGCCCCTTTCTGCGGCTTCGGCCAGCAATTTTTTGGCGTAATCCTGGGCATCCTCTTGCAGGTGCCGGTCAATGAAAGCAAAGTAGCCGGACTTGCGCAGTTGAATCACGGTGAGGACATCCACCGGTCTGGAAATCAGACCTGCCAGGTATAGAGCGGTCTCCATGGCTTCCCAGGACGGAGCCGACCCGTCAATTGCCACGACGATCGGTTTGCCGTTTGCTTCGCCCATCAATGGTGCCCTCCTTTCCGAAAGATCACGCCCACCAGCAGGCCGGCGGCCAGGGCGACGACCACCGCCAGGATGCCGAAGAATATCGGCTGGTTCTGGGAGGTCTGGGTCATCCAGTTTTCCAGGCCCACCTTCTTGATTTCAATGACATCCTTGCCGTAGCCCACCAACTGGCCCTTCGTAAAACAGAAAGACTCCACCAGGTAGCGTCCTTCGGTGGCCGCGGGCGGGAAACGGAAATAGTGCTTGAAGAGTTTGCCCTCTGCCTCTTCCAGGCGTTTGGGGTCCTGGACGATATTATAGAGGTTGCCCTCTTCTTTGATCTTCAGCAGGCCTTTAAACACCAGATCCGCGTCCTCGGGGGCCGCCTCGCCCCGGGCCAGGTGCATCTTCATCTTCTTTTTAATGGCCGCATACCCCAATTCCAGCTCTTGGGCCGTCTCCGGGGAGATTATCCGGTCCAGGGGTTTGCTGGTATGGATTTTATAAATGAAAGGCGAGCCGCTGACCTCGTACTGCTTCACCGTCATCCAGAAAGGGCCGACTCTGCCTTTAACCGAGAGCTTGACGTCTTCCTCTTTCTCTGCAGTCAGGCGGATGACCACGTCCGAGCCCGGGACCGGGTTGACCCCGAAAAAGTGGATCTGGTCCCCCCGGTAAGAGAGGCCGATTTCGATGAGGTTTTTGGAAGCCGCAGTCAGCACCTTCTGTTTGGCCTCCGGAGCAACCGCGGCTGCCGGGGCTGCCCAGAGATACCCCAGGCCCAGGACCAAGAGGAGTGGCAGGAGACGCTTCATCTTAATGCCCTCCGCCTTTGGCCGGGGCCAGGCTCACCAGATCGCTGGGGGTGAGGACCAGGTCCAAAAAGAGCTTCACGGTCAGGACCAGGACGATGATGGCCAGCAGGATGCGAATCTGTTCGCCTTTCAGGCGCTTGCCGGCAATAGCCCCGAACTGGGCGCCGATGGTGGAGCCGAACAGGAGAATCAGGGCCAGGAGCAGGTCCACGGTTTTGTTGACGAAGGCCTGCTGCAACGTGACGTTGGCCGAGGTGAGCACGATCTGGAACAGGTCCGTGCCGATGGCGGCAATGGTGGGCATGCCGATGATATAGATCATGGCCGGGACCATGATGAAGCCGCCGCCCACGCCCAGGAGCGCAGCCATGACGCCGACGATGGTGCCGATGGAAAACGGGAAGATGGCCGAGGTGTTCAGGCCGGAGCGGGCAAAATGCATTTTTAGAGGCAGCTTCGCGAAGAGCTTGCCCAGCTTGGGCTCCGAGGCCACTGCCACCTCGGCAGTAGCGCCCTGGTTGCGGCTGCGCAGGATGGTGCGCAGGCTCTCCATGAACATGGCCCCGCCCACCAGCCCCAGCATGAGCACGTAGACCACCTTCATGACGAACTCAAAGTTGCCCGCGGCCCGGAGGACTTTGACGAATTGCACGCCGATGGTGCCGCCGAAAATGCCTCCGGCCAGGATGATCAGGCCCATTTTAAAGTCCACGTTGCCCAGGCGCCAATGGGCAAAGGCCCCGGAACTGGCTGCGGCCACGATCTGGTTGGAGTCCGAAGCTGCCGCCACTGCCGGAGGAATGCCGATCATCATCATCAGGGGGGTGAGCAAGAATCCCCCTCCCACTCCGAACAGGCCGGAGAGGAAGCCTACCAGGCCGCCGATGCCGAGGATCAGAAAAAAATTGATGCTCATGCCGGCAATGGGAAGATAAATATCCATCCCGTTTTGCCCTCCCTAAGAAATTGTTTAAGATGCCAAACTTGATAACCGGATTAGTATGTAAAATATATCACAAGCTTGTCAAGGCATTTTTTTGTTGAAAATTTCGTATGTTGCAAATTGCATCAGGGCTGCAAATGTGGTTTAATGTATTATGATAAGATACGTTAAAAACTTGGGGAGTTGCCAGGGGTCCCTGGATAGTATTCGCCAGATTAGGGGTAGTTGCTGATGGCTTTATGGGGCAAACTGCATCT
>Ga0172375_10007786_pt1 | contig 14596 bp, 14 predicted proteins | sample LakKiv1m_FD_114537 | JGI IMG/M metagenome (GOLD analysis project Ga0172375, IMG submission 114537) | Freshwater microbial communities from Kabuno Bay, South-Kivu, Congo - kab_092012_11.1m | ecosystem: Environmental > Aquatic > Freshwater > Lake | place: Democratic Republic of the Congo... | reverse complement strand
CACGACCAAGGGCTTATGAGTCCCCTGCTCTACCACTGAGCTACCTCGCCATAGTTAGCGCGCGTAATGTTACTATACGGGCTTTAATCTGTCAATATTCAGGGCGCTGAGGGCTTACCTTGGACGGGTTGCCTGTTTGTAGCTATCCAAAAAATCAGCAATGATATCCGCCCGCTCGATCTTCTCGATGCGCGCCGAGTTTTCAGAGGTGCGCATCTTGCCTTCCAGCACCAGTTTCAGTTTGCCTTTTTCATTGGGGGCGTAAAAACTGCGGATCGCCAGCAGGTGCTCACCTTCAGCGCCGAGCGAGACCTCGTATACAAACTCCTTCTTCTTGTTATGGCGCACCATCAGCACGGTCCAGTCTTTTTTCTTGTCGACCTGCACTTCGCGTTTGTGCTTAACCAATTCCTTACCCAGTTCGTCAAATGCAGGCAGCGCTATCTTTCTGATAAAGCGCCGTGCGGATTTTTTTAATTCTTCTTTTTTGTCCTTCAGATCTTTTTTGGACTGCTTCTTTTCTTTAAAGTGCGCTTCCAGCTCGGTCTTCCAGTTTTCCATGCATCACCAACCTTCCCGGGTTAATCTTACACTATTGCACAGAGAATAACCTTAAATCATCCCGGGTTCAGCTCCAGGTGCGCGGCTGCAGGGTATTAAAGCTCACACGCCCTTCCTGCCGGATGGAGATGAAGCCCTCGCGCGCCAGGATGATGTGGTCCAGCACACCGATATCCATCAGCCGGCCAGCCTTGATCAGCTCTTCGGTAAAACGCAGATCTTCTTCGCTGGGATGCGGGTCTCCGGAGGGGTGGTTGTGGACGATAATGATCGCCGAAGCATAACATCGAATGGGCACTTCAAAGATCTCGGCTAACCTGACCGATGAGTGGTTGACTGTGCCAATATACAGCTTCTGGCTTTTCAGCAGCTGATTGCGAGTGGAAAGCGCCAGCACCCACAGTTCTTCCTGGTCTTTGGCTGCCAGATCATGCCCCATCAAATTTTGAACATCCGCAGGCTTGCTGATGACCGGCTTGGCGGCAAACTCTTCCTGGCTCATGCGGTACCCAAGCGCGATGGCCGCCTTTATCTGCGCTGCTTTGGCGCGCCCCACGCCTTTGACCGCGCACAGCTCATCAAAACGAGCGGAATGCAGCCCGTTCAATCCCCCAAAGGTTTTAATAAGATGGTAGGCCAGTTCAACTGCGTTGCTGCCAGCCACACCTACTCTAAGAAGGATGGCAAGCAGTTCACCATTCGTAAGTGCAGATTCTCCAAGCAGTTCCAGCCGTTCCCGCGGCCGATCGTTTTCGGGATAATCGCGGATGCCCAAGTGCCCATTCTCTTCAGTCATACACCCTCACCTGAAACATAAGATGGGATAACTATATAACAGAACCAGGCGATTCTCAATACTTTCGCAAGCAACCAGAAAAGATATTACGGTTATACTAAGCCAATTCAAGAGCAGGCATTCCCCAATGAAACTAACAAAAACCGCGATCCTCTCAATTTCCACACTGACAATCCTGATGAACGCTGCCATTGTGCCGCTTCTGAGCAGCATTACCACCGCCTTTCCGAATGCCAGTACCACAATCATAAAAATGTCGCTTTCACTGCCCGCCCTGACAAGCATCATGTTCAGTTTGCTCACCGGTCTGTTGGCAAGATACATCCCAAAAAAGATCCTGCTGACCGGCGGGTTGATGCTTTACTGCTTGGGCGGTATTGGTGCCGGATTTACAACCTCGATCGAAGGATTTCTTGTTCTTCGTGCCCTGCTTGGTGCAGGATCGGGTGTTATAGCGCCTCTCGCATCAGATTTTATTGCTGATTTCTATGACAGCAGCCAGCGGGCGAAAATGATCGGCTATTCAAATTCAGCCGCCAATATCACAGGCATCTTCATGCCAATCATCGCTGCAAGCTTGGCAGCCATCAACTGGCGTTTTGCTTTTGGCGTTTATATGCTTGGTTTCGTTGTTTTGGCACTCACCTGGTTTTCCATTCCGATAATTAAACCTGTTTTGGTAAATGACGGACTAAAGCGGCCAATCTTTGTTTTCACACCCGCCGCCCTAAGACCGGCTTTTTCCATTTTTTTCCTGGTCCTGCTTTTTTATACGATCCCATCCAATCTAAGCGTTTTTGTAAAAACGGAAGGCATCGGTTCGCCTTCAACCGCAGCTCTGGTTATCTCGATCTCAACATTTTCCTCAATGGTGCTCAATCTGGTTTTCGCTCCCATCTATGCCAGGGTAAAAGATTGGATATTGCCGATCGGTTTCTTTTTCTGCGCGCTAGGATTTTTGATAATCACGGCTATCGCAAGCCTGGCTGCCCTGGTCATTGGTGAGATCCTGATCGGAATTGCGTTAGGGCTCCTTTTTCCGTATTTCCCATTGAAGATCATCGAGAAAACCTCGCCTGAAGAGACAACTGGCGCCCTTGCTGTCCTTAGCAGTGCGTTCAGCATCGGCATGTTTCTTTCGCCAATCTTTTTCTCTGGCGCAACAACTCTCTTAAAGATCGATCAAATTCGCGGCGAATTCATGCTGGCCGCAATTCTTTTTGGCATTGGTCTCCTGGTTACATCAGCATCTATTATGAAGAAAATTCCTGCCGCTTAAGGTTTTCGCAGGTCAACGGATCTTCAAATTTGTATAATTTATTTCAATTTGGCCAAATCCTTACAGGAGAGAATGCTATACTCTAGCGAAACTATTTGAGGACACATACCAGAATGACCAAAACCAAAATCGCAATTCTTTCAATTTCGCTCCTGAGCATCTTAATGATCGCGGGGATCAGTTCCATTCTCAGTGTACTGGTCGAAGCAATACCGGATGCCACAACAACTTCACTAAAGTTCGCCATCTCCATCTCTGCCATAACTTGTGTCATTTTCAGCTTGCTGACAGGCTATCTTGACCAATTTTTCACCAAGAAAGCGCTTTTATTCAGCGGCCTGATCCTGTATGCTGTTGGCGGTGTTGGCGGCGGGCTTGTTAATTCGATGGCAGGGTTAATGGTTACCCGTGCCATACTTGGCATCGGTGCAGGCATCTGCCTTCCACTGGCAACGGCCTTTATCGCAGATTTTTATGAAGGCGAAGAACGCAAAGCAGCAATCGGATATTCTATTTTCGCAGCCAACCTGTCGATCATGCTTCTGCCGCTTGTCGGTGCGTGGCTGGCAGGGTTCAACTGGCGGTTCGGTTTCAGTATCTACGGAATCTCACTATTAGTATTAGTTCTCGCCTGGCTTTATATTCCAGACCGACCGGTCAATAGAGTTTCAAGTGGAACCAAACGCAAGCTTTTTTACTTCTCCAGGCCGGTGGTGATATCTGCACTTCTCTACTTTATCTGCATGGTCCTGTTCATGTCCCTGCCATCCAATTTGAGCGTCCTGATCAAGCAGGAAGTTCTTGGTACACCATCCACTGCCGCCTGGATCAATGCCATTGCCACGCTTGTATCAATGTTCCTCAGCCTGAGTTTCGCTAGGATCTATCACCTTACAGACAAATGGATGCTGCCTTTGGGATTGTTTACTTTGGGGCTTGGATTCGCAGTTATGGGAATTTTTTCAAGCCTATGGCCTGTAATCCTGGGGCACAGTCTGATCAGTGGTGCTTTGGGGCTATTGCATCCCTTGTTCCCCTTCATGGCCACACAGTCAACGCCGCGCGAACACTCGACCAGCGCAATGTCACTGGTCACCGCTGGTTTTCGGCTGGGCACGTTCGCATCGCCTTTCTTTTTTCTCCTGATAAATCCGTTATTCGGTGTAAATACCATCCGCAGCGAGTTCAGCCTTTCGGCAGGCATCTTCGGCCTGGTTGCACTGATCAGCTTAATCTCCTCTTTTAAGCAACCGACTGTTGGCACTGCTAAAATATGAAACATAAGCTTAATGCTATAATTTTTCAATTATTCCACCGGAACAAATAATTGGATAAATGCAAACCAGCGCCGCAAAATCACTGGATTATTTAACAATCGGTCACATCACAAAGGATCTGACCGCAAGTGGTTTTACGCTGGGGGGAACGGCAGCTTATTCACCTCTCACTGCCAGTGCGTTAAGACTTAAGTCCGGCATTTTCACCTCATTTGGACCCGATATTGACATTGCCGCTTTGAGCGGGATCGAGGTCCTTCGAAAATTCTCGGAAAAAACAACAACTTTTGAAAACATTGATTCTGTGTCAGGACGAAAACAATACCTGCATGAGATCGCTGAACCGCTTTTGGCAAAGGATATTCCTGAAGGAATAAGATCGCCGCGCATCCTGCACCTCGGTCCGGTTGCCAACGAAGTAGAGGCTGAGATCGCAGAGCTGTTCCCAGATGCTTTCATTGGGCTAACGCCACAGGGATGGATGCGTTCACGGAATGCAAAAGGACTGGTTAAGTATCAAGAATGGCATCCTTCGAAATCATTGATCGAAAAAACAGACGCAGTTGTGATCAGCGCTGAAGATGTCCGGGGCAATGAAGATCTGATCTCTGAATTCGCCAATCAAATCAAGGTCCTGGCAGTTACTGAAGGGGTCGAGGGAGCCCGTGTTTACTGGCACGGGGATGTCAGGCGGTTCCGCGCTCCCAAAGTAAGGGTAAAGGATCTCACTGGTGCTGGCGATATATTTGCCGCTGTTTTTTTCATCCGGATGGAAGCAACCTGCGACCCGTGGGAATCAGGAGCATTGGCGGTCAATATCGCATCGTTATCCGTCACCCGGGCAGGATTAATGGGCGTTCCGAGCCAGGAGGAAGTAAAATCAAACCTGGTAGAAATTATCCGAGGATAAACGCAATCATGACCAAAATTTATACGCTCGTTAATCAGAAAGGCGGAGTTGGAAAAACCACCTCAGCCATCAACATCGGCGCCTACCTGGGATACTATGGCCAGAAAGTGCTAATCATTGATCTCGACCCTCAGGCAAATGCCACCTCCAGCCTCGGAATTGACAAATTGACCGTAAAAAAAGGCACTTATGAAGTTCTTACCGGCTCCGCGCCGATAGCGCCTGCCATTCTGCATAACCCGCGCTTGAAGCTTTCGATCCTTCCTTCATCACCCGCCTTGGCAGGGGCTGAAGTGGAATTATTAGAAATGCCGCACCGGGAATTCAGGCTGAAAGAAGCACTGCTCCCGATCGCCGATCGATATAACTATATTCTCATTGATTGCCCACCCTCTCTGAGCATTATCACAATCAATGGCTTGATGGCGGCTACCGATGGGGTTCTGATCCCGGTTCAATGTGAATATCTGGCCCTAGAAGGAATTGGCCAGCTAACTGATACGATCAAACGCGTAAAAGGATCATTGTTCCCGGACCTGAAAGTGCGCGGCGTTATCATGACAATGTACGACGGACGCACAAAGTTGGCATCCGATGTTGTCAGCGAAGTGCAAAAATATTTTCCAACGCAGGTCTTTCAGGTTATTGTCCCTCGCAGCATCCGTTTGGCTGAAGCGCCATCATATGGGCTGCCCATTGCCATTTACGCACCCGCTTCGACCGCGGCAAAGTCCTATCACGATCTTGCCCGTGAGATCCTGGAGCAGGATGGCGTGCATATTCCCGAAATAAAAGAAAGGGTGGAATAAAATGCCCCGTAGAGGATTAGGCAAAGGACTTGAAGCCCTCATTCCAGGCAGTTTTCAGGCTGAACCAACCGGCAATTCGCAATTTATCCCGATCGAGCAGATCTTGCCAAATCCATCCCAACCTCGCGGTGAAATGGATGATATCAGCCTGGATGAATTGGCTAACTCCATTCGCGAACATGGGATCATTCAACCGCTAATTCTAACTAAAGATGAAACCGGTGATCATTATACTCTTATCGCAGGTGAAAGGCGTCTGCGCGCAGCAAAACTGGTCGGGCTAGAATCTGTACCATGCATCGTCCGCAAGGCAAGCGAACAGGAAAGACTTGAGCTGGCGCTGATCGAAAATATCCAGCGCGAAAACCTTTCACCTCTGGATTCCGCCCATGCTTACGTCAAATTGCAGGAGGAATTCGGACTAACCCAGGACCAGGTTGCTGAACGCGTTGGCAAGAGCCGGGTTGCTGTAACAAATACCATTCGCCTGTTGAAACTCCCTGAGGAAGCACTGATCGCATTAAATTCGGAAAAGATCTCTGAAGGCCATGCCCGGGCACTTTTGGGATTAGCTTCCTCGCAAGCCCAACTCGCCGCACTGCAGACAATCGTTAGAAATGAACTGAATGTTCGCCAGGCGGAAGAATTGGTGCGAAAACTTTCAGGGATCAAACCAAAGCCCCTGGTTGAAAAAACACCCAAATCCGCAGATGTAAAATCAATCGAAGCCAGCCTGCGTGAACGGCTGGGGACAAAAGTTTCGCTTAACCCGACCGAAAAAGGCGGGACGATCGTCATTCACTATTATTCAGAAGAAGAATTGGATTCCCTGTTAAATCAGATCCTGGGATGAAAATGGATACACTTGTTTTAACAAACGCCCGCTTTTATACATTTAATCCCAACCAACCGATCGTTGATCGGCTCATAATTCAGGACCGAAAGATCATTGCTGCAGGAAGCGCAGATGAGATCCCGCTTGATCTTCTTCCAGATGCCAAAATTTCAGACCTGCATGGGCTGACCGTTCTTCCAGCTTTTACAGATTCCCACATCCACATGCTTGAATACGGATTAAGCCTGCGCAGGGTACCCTGTGAAACGGCATCAATGCAGGAATGCCTAAAAAGGGTTAGTGAGAGAGTCAAAAAGACCCCGCCAGGGAAATGGGTCTTGGGCCATGGCTGGAACCATAATATCTGGACAGGTGGACTACCTGATAAATTGCTGCTGGATCGTTTTTCACCGATTAACCCGGTTTATTTGACGCATAAGTCGCTTCACAGCGGTTGGGCAAATTCTGCTGCGCTGAAAGCCGCCGGTATTTCCAGAAATTCTCCCAATCCTCAGGACGGCCGCATCGGGCGGAATTTGGATGGTGAACCAAACGGACTTGTTTACGAAAGCGCAATACGCCTTGTAGAAAGCGCCATTCCCATACCAGATGAAAGTGAACGGGAGGCAGCTCTAAAAGCCGCGCAAACTGAATTACAGCGGTTTGGCATTTCCTGTGTGCATGATTTTGACAACTGGGATTGTTATGAAACTCTCGCCAGAATGGAAAAAGAAGGGACTCTCAAACTGCGCGTGGTTAAGAATATCCCCTTCATAAAACTGGCGCAAGCACTTGAATCCGGAATTAAAAGCGGACAGGGAAGCGATCTGCTCAGTTTTGGATGGTTGAAATTATTTGCTGATGGTGCCTTGGGTCCGCAAACCGCAGCCATGTTATCACCCTTCGCAGGATCTGAATCGAATGGCATGTTATTCCTTGACAGCGAAATGCTGATAGAGATCGGACAAAAGGCCATGCCAGCAGGGATCAGCCTGGCTGTGCACGCCATTGGCGATCGTGCAAACCGTGAAGTATTGAATGGCTACGCGCAATTACAGATGGATGGATTATTACACATTCCTTCCCTGAAGCCGCGAATCGAACATGTCCAACTGGTCCGTCCTGAGGATATTTCCAAGTTCGCTCAACTCGGTGTGATTGCATCCATGCAACCCATTCATGCGGTCTCAGACCGTGATATGGCAGACCGATACTGGGGGGATCGCTGCGACAATGCGTATGCCTGGAATTCGGTTATTCACTCGGGTGCAAATCTCATCTTTGGATCAGACGCGCCTGTGGAATCTCCCAATCCATTTTGGGGTGTTTTCTCAGCAGTTTCGCGTAGTTCGATTGGATTGGATGCTCCACGATCCGCATGGACACCCCATCAGCAGGTAAAGTTGAATGAAGCCTTGGCAGCATATATTACCCAACCACAGCTTACTGCAAAACCACTCTTTAAAACCGGCAAGCTGCAGGCAGGTAATTCTGCTGACCTGATAGTCCTGCAAAGCGACCTTTTTAAAATTCCCGAAAAAGAGATCGCGTCCATATTACCCGCTGCAACTATGGTCAATGGAGAATGGGTTTTCAAGTCATCTTTCGGGATACAATAAAATATTCAATTGAGAGGATCATTATCATGACGGAATCTGAAACCAATCCAGGATTACCCTACTCAACCGATAAACTCGCCGAGGGGCTTAGAAAAAGCCGTGAATTCCGCGGCATCACAGTAAAGGATTGCAGCAAATTGCTGGGGATCCCCAACAATAAACTTCAAAATTATGAGAAAGGGAAATATCTCCCCTCTCTTGCCGAGCTTGAAGCGCTATCCTACGTTTACAGCGTACCTCTCGCTGCCCTGTTCAACCCAGGAGAATACCCGGAGATCTTCAAAATTCCTGATGCAAATCAACTTCAGCAGCTGCTTCAGATACGGAAGCGCATTATTTCCACTACGCTGCAGATCGCTTTCGAAAGAAAAGGCAAATCTTTGCAGGAAATCTCGAAAATTGCGGGGCTGTCGGTTGCAAAACTCAAGCGCTTTCTTGATGGTGAAATCGAGATCCCAATTAATGACCTTCAGCGGATCACTAGTGGGCTCGATCTGGATCTAAACACCTTAATGGACTCGGAAAGCCAAATCGGCAAATGGCAGGATTTTCAGAAAAAGAAAATCGCTTTTGCAAAATTGCCTGAAACAACCAGGAGTTTTCTGACAGAAAAAGCAAATTGGCCTTTTGTCGATGTTGTGGAAAAAATGAAGAAGCTGGATCCAAACAAACTGGAATCATTGGCGGAATCTTTCCGCGAATTGGCTGAGCTGTCACTCATTGAACGGAAAGCAAAGGATTAATAAAACTTAATAATGGCAGGGGATGAGCTGATACGGGAAGCCAATAATGCGGATATCCCCGCGATCGCTGAATTCTTTAAAAGAAATTTGATCATTCATAAGCATTTGGATTGGCGAAAACCGATCGAATGGGTTGGGCAAACTCCCTTCTTGTTGCTTGAAAAAGATGCTCATATTCAAGCGCTCCTGGCATGCCCGCCTGACCCCAAAAATGTCTACTGGATCCGGATCCTGGCATCGCTTTTCACCCTCTCGATCGAAGAAAGCTATGAATCACTGTTTCCAATTGTGCTTGAAAAGATCCATAATATAAATAAAGAAAATGTAATAACTTCTATCGCTTATCAAGATTGGATGCAATCTTTATTGTCGCGATATGGGTGGGAGATCTGCCAGCAGGTTGTGCAGCTTAGATGGAACAGGAAGAAAGCCCTCGGGCTTCCCAAGAAATACCTGGAGAACATTATCATCCGACCGATGTATCTCCCGGACATCCCAATTGTCGCTTTGATCGATCAGACCTGTTTTGATTTTCTCTGGCAGCACTCCGAGGATGCTATACGCAGAGCTTTTGAACAATCAACATACTGCACAGTGGCAGAAAAGAATGGAATTCTGGTTGGCTATCAGATCACAACGCTTCAGCGAAATCGTGCCCACATTGCTCGGCTTGCAGTATTACCTGAATATCAGAGATTGCAGATCGGCTATTCGCTGGTTAGCGATGTCATAGAACAATATCAAAAACCATGGTTGCACGAGATAAGTGTTAACACCCAACAGGATAATTTCAAATCTTTGGGCTTGTATCACAAGATCGGATTTGAGTTAACCGACGAGAGCTTCCCGATCTTTATTTATAAACAATAAAAAAGCGCCAAATGGCGCTTTTAGTCATCCTTTTCAGAGAGCCGCTTGCGAGAGCTGCGCTGTTCCATTTCAATGATCTCTTCAAATGCCTTCACCACGATCGGGTCAAAATGAATGCCCGCTTGTTTTCTAATATAATCTCTCGCCTCCTCGTCAGACCAGGATTTTCGATATGGCCTGTCTGAACGGAGTGCATCCCATACATCAACGAGGGCAAAGATCCTTGCTCCCATCGGAATTTCCTCACCTTTTAAACTGCGCGGATAACCACTCCCGTCCCATTTTTCGTGATGGCAGTATGGAACATCTGAAGCCTTTTTAAGAAAAGGGATGGTTGAAAGCATATCATATGCAAAGACAGGATGCTTTCGCATGATCTCCCATTCCTCATCATTCAAGGGACCCTCTTTTAATAAAATGTGATCCGGCACACCCATTTTTCCGATATCATGCAGGACTGCCCCCCGCTGAATATCAATTAGTTCTTCATCCCCGACACCTAATTTCTTCGAAATGCGAGTTGTGAGATCCAAAACACGCTTGCTGTGGCCTTCAGTTTCACGATCGCGCAATTCAAGTGTTTTAGCCCAACCTTCAAGTGTCGTCTAATAGGCAACCGCCAGATCAAGGTTAGATTTTTCAAGATCGCGGAATAATTGAGCGTTGTCAACTGCGATAGCAGTCTCAGAAGTTAAGGTATCCAAAAAGTTCAGCCAATCCTGATCAGGTTCCATCGCAGACCGGTGGAAAAGTTCAAGAACTCCCTGGATCTTGCCTTTTGATATTAATGGGACGCCAAAATAGGATACGAAGTCTTCATTTGGAAGCAAAGGCGCACGGTTTAATGAAGTCGTTTCTGACCGGATGTCTTTAATATGAATGACTTTCAAAGTCTCGGCTGCTTTGCCAGCCAGTCCCTGCCCAAGATCCAATTTGGTATATTTCAGAGCCTCAGTCTGGAAACCACGTCCTGCAACAAAAAACAACTGCTGGTTAACTTCATCAAATAAAAGCACATCAGCGGCGTCAACACCAAGTTCTTCTGTAACCTGTTCGAGTAGCAGATACAAAGGGATCTGAAGATCAATATTGGTTGTAATGGCAATATTGATGTTTTGTAAAGCTGACAGCCTTTTCAGTTGAAGCTGAAGGCGTTTCTCAGTTTCTCTACGCTGTTTTAATTCCTGCTGGGCTGTATAGTAAAGTTGCGCATTTTGGACAGCGACTGCCGTCTGGTGCGCCAGCGAAAGCAACGTTTGCTTATCTTCATTTGAGTAAGCCTGTTCTGAAAGCTTTGGCCCCAATGCAAGCAGCCCAACCAATTCACCTTTTGCGTTCAAGGGAACAAAAACTTCAGCAGCAAGATCATTAATTACATTTCTTTCTTCACCCCATAAGGATCTGAAACGCGTATCTGTCTCAAGTTCCTGACGGGTAACAATAAAATCATTCAAATTCAGCCAGCTAATTAGCGGATTTTCACCAACAATTGTTGTTCTTGGAGAAATTCGCGTACCGACCTGCGAGGCAACCATCAAGTTCTTTCGACCGTTGTATTTGAGGAAAATGGCTGCTTTTTCAATATGGATCGCTTCAGTTATTTCCATCAGGATCATCGAAGTCAATTCATCCAAATTAATAACAGAAGAAGCTGCCTGGCTGACTCTTTGGAGCATTTGAACCGTGTTGTAACGTTCACGAAAGAAAAACCTGTCGATTGTCTTTTGCAAATAATCTCTAAAGGGTTGAACTAAAAGCGCAGCAAAAATCGAAACGACCAATGATAGGAAGAAAAAATTCCCTCCGGCATTGGAACTGAAGATCTGCAAAGCAAGGCTTATGAAAAGAAAGTAAATTACACCAACAAAAATCGTTGGGATCGCATATAAAAGGCTTTTACGTATAACAACTCTAATATCCAGAAGCTGGTGCCTTAGAATAGCATAGGTGATGATCAATGCTGCAATAATGTTCGCGAAAATATCGATCGGATATTTTCCAAGATCAGTAAAATTCAAACTCCCGCCAATTAAAATGATAATGATCGCGACCGCAAATAGAGAATAGCGGGAATATTGCGTTTCATCCCTGGTTGTGCGGGTATTCCACAAAAGCTGGAAGGTTGAAAACAACATAACCAAATAGGCGGGACCAGCAACAAAACCAATGAGTGGGGAAAACTCATAAACTAGTTCACCATTAATGATCTCTGCAAATGGCATCACCAAATCTGTGAATTGATTGATCAGGATCGCAGCGATGCCATAATAAAAAACCAGTGGCTCAAACTTGGTCTTCTTGGTAACAGCCGACTGGGTAAAGTAAAACAGCGCGATCATTGAAGCCAGGGCGGAGGAAGTCATCAAACGGAACCAGAAAATTGAATTACCAAAGTCAATTATCGTAATGAATGCCGCAACTGACCAGACAACCATCGCTAAAAGGTAAAAACGGAACCTTTTCCGCAGTTCATTCTGCGGCTTGCTGGCAAAAACCACAAAGAGCAGCAAAACATACAAAATAATTGCTGCCAGTGGAATGATTGTCTTAATGGTCAATTGCATGAAGCGCCTATTTTACGTTACATTCATCAATTTCTCAAGAATAAGATCATTTGCCTGCATATGCGGTGGTTTTAAATGCGCAAGTTCCGCGCCAGCTGCTTTTGCGCTTTCCATATAGTGATCAAAAGCGCCTGCTTTTAATATCGTCAGTTTAAAGTTGTTTCCTCCTAAAATATTTTCCATATCAGCGAAGTCCGGGTGGCTAATCTTAAGATTGCTTTCGATCTCTTCAGCAATTTTTTCCTCTGGCTTCTTTTCGCCGGGTTTTAATTCGATATAAACATGTACAATTGATTTACCACTCTCAATTTCCTTTCGGGCAATCCAATCTGCATATTTAACTCCGGTATTATCAATGGCTCTCCAAATATCTCTCTCGTTGAATCGAACCATTGATGAAATATCAATCAGATCATCACCACGTGAATAGAATCGGAATTGTGGAATGTCGCATCCGATCTCCTCATCTTTGAGCGAGATAAAATTGATCAGGTCGCCAATGCGGTAACGCATCAGCACCCCGCCCAGCAAACTGGTAGTTACTATTTCATAGATTCCAGTTTGAATTTCATCCATCAGATAAGTCTTGGGAACATAAGAAGGATTTTCTTTATTCTTGAGGTGTTCTTCAAAGGGTATGAATTCATAAAAGTTTACGTCCGGGAAAAGCGTCATCCCTTTACAATTCCATGATTGGAACGAAGCCATACCTCCTTCAGTGGAGGCGTATCCTTCCAGCGGTCTTTTTCCCCAATAATGCTCAACTTTTTCGCGGTAAATTTCCGCATCCATTCCGCCAACCATCACACCTTTTAGATCCCAAATATCTTTTGGAAGCATCGCCCGGCCCTGAAGTTTGGACCGGATCATGCCTCTGAGGAGTCTGCCAAGGATTTTTGGTTTTAACATTCTTAAAGTAAACTTTGATCCGCCCCCCTGTTCAAAACGCTCGCCCATTTTGCCCAGAACGCTGGCGAGACCATAAAAATAATCAATACCCGTTTCCATTCCTTCACTGAAACCCGCAGCAATACGAGCACCGAAATCCATTTTTTCAGCAATCTCAAGCGGAGGAACAAATCGGATATCGAGAAGATCTTCCGTGGAATGACTAACGTAACCAGACGTATATGGGAGCGGTGCAGTACTCATTAGAATAATATCATCAGGTTCTATCGTCACATCACCCTTGTAGGCGCAGGATGACATGATCATTGCTGTGACGGCTACTTCTCCGAATCTTTCATACATGCGATCGGTCAGCGGCACCCATTTACATGGGTATTTGCCGCTCTTGCCTGATGTCCGCGCCCAACGATAATGCGCTTTGGGAAGCAGATCCTCTTTTCTTTCTAAAAGGAATTCAACATAATCCTCATACGAGGTCAGCGGAACTTTTTCCCGAAATTCCTGGATCGATCTGGGGGGCTTGGTACCAAAGAACTTCTTTCCGATCGCACAATCTTTGAGCAATTCGAACTGCTCAAACAGCAATCGTTCCTGAATCTGCATATATTCTTTCAAACTCAGATCAAGATAACCGCAATACTTTGACCAGACTTTGTCTTTTTGTCCCTGTTTAATTAGATCTGCTGTTAAGGTCATTTCTCTCCTATGTGTTTTTAAATGCTTTCATAAAAAGTGGATTTGGTGCCCAAAAGTGCTTTGATCTTAATTGTTCAATGGAGATATCCACAAAACCGTGGCGTTTGAACCTTTCCTCCCATTCCTTTGAAGTATGGATATTTCCAATTGCTGCAGATTCCGCCAAAGCCCTTGAGAAATTTTCAGAAAATAGAAAATAAAGAAAGGCAGCCATCTTAATAAAAAACCGAATAATTACATTTTTCCATTTGGAAGAAGCCCCTGCATCAGCTATCCGCAGTGCACCACCCGTTTTAAGAGAACGGTGGATATTTGATAATAAATCATCGGCACTCATGTGATGCGTCGCCAAGCAGCAGATAGCATGATCGAAAACCTGTCTTTGGAAAGGCATATCAAGGGCAGATGCACAAACCAGAGGCGCAAGAGTGGTTTTCTTGCTTTTCAATAACCTGTTCTTGCCCTGCACTAACATACCAAAGGTAATATCTAGCCCGACCGCCTTGCTGAACTTTGACCTTTTATCAATCAGATAAGCGGGTATAAAGGCTGTTCCAGTGGCAATATCCAGGATCGTTTCACTCTCCCGTGGAGAGCAATCTACCACCCGAATTCCACGTCGCCGGATTAGTAAAAGAGAGACATTTTAATAAATGTCCCACTTTCGGTGATAAAACGGGTTGTTAGAGCCACTTTTTCATCCATTTGAAGCCAAAAACGCCACTCTT
>Ga0172375_10007782_pt1 | contig 14599 bp, 15 predicted proteins | sample LakKiv1m_FD_114537 | JGI IMG/M metagenome (GOLD analysis project Ga0172375, IMG submission 114537) | Freshwater microbial communities from Kabuno Bay, South-Kivu, Congo - kab_092012_11.1m | ecosystem: Environmental > Aquatic > Freshwater > Lake | place: Democratic Republic of the Congo... | reverse complement strand
TAGTAGCGGGGGCAGGACTTGAACCTACAACCTTCGGGTTATGAGCCCGACGAGCTACCAATTGCTCCACCCCGCGATATAATTCCTATTTCTATGAGCCCGACTGAGCTACTCCCATTGGGACTCCACCCCGCGATATAATTCCTATTTCTATGAGCCCGACTGAGCTACTCCCATTGGGACTCCACCCCGCGATATATTCCTATTTCTATGAGTCCGACTGAGCTACTCCCATTGGGACTCCACCCCGCGATATAATTTTAATTTTTAAGCGAAAATCGCTGTTTCCATTTCAAAATTTGGTGCGCAAATATAGTCAATCAGAAAAGTTTATCCAAATTAACCGTCAGTATTGTTAAAGCTGGATGCAATTCCATCCAATGCCTGCGAACGTGCGTGAATTTCATTCAATTTCTGGATAAGACTAAGAATTACTTTTCTCTTATCTTCCACCAGTCCCGTCATATAAGAACTTACATCCGGCATGTTGCATTCATCAAGAACACTTTCGTAAAATCTTACCATTGCTGTTTCTCTGCGCAAAGCTTCGTTTAAAGTTGCACAGGTATTTTTGCAGGCGTGCTGGCATTTTATTTCTAACTCAGCCATGGTTTCCTCAGATTAAAATTATTAATTATGCTGATACTTGATCAGCTAGTTTTGCAATTTCTTTACCGCGTGTTAAAGCTTGTTCATTCATTGGAATTAAATTGTGTCTTCTTGGCGGTAAAGCTTTTTTAAGCGCTTCTAAAATTGTTTCAATCTTTAAAATTGGTCTTCTTTCCAGGAATGCACCAGCCATTATCATATTTGCAACTTGTTTTGCATCTAATTTTGCTGCTTCTTCATTGCCGGGAATACAAAGAATTTCAATATCAGTTCTTGTTGGAGGATGCACAGCAGTTGACTGTTCATAAATTAAAAGTCCGCCAGGCTTAACTGTTTTTTCAAACTTATCTATAGACGGCTGATTAAGCAGAATAGCAGTATCAAATTTTGAAACTAACGGAGAACTTATTTTTGAATTGGAAACTATTACAATACAGTTTGCTGTTCCGCCCCGCATTTCCGGTCCATATGAAGGCATCCAGCTTACTTCTTTATCTTCAATCATTCCTGCGTAAGCAATAAGTTTACCCATAGAAAGCACGCCTTGTCCCCCAAAGCCTGCAATAATTATTTCATGTTCTTTTGTTGTCATTTCAAAAATCCTTTATCTTAAAATTCACATTTAAATTTGTGGAACTTTTAAATCACCAAGAGGATAAGCAGGAAACATCTGTTCCTCAAGATATTTTATAGTATCAACCGGTGTCATTTTCCATCCAGATGGACAGTTAGAAACAACTTCAACAAAACAAGTTCCTTTACCCTGTTTCTGATATTCAAATGATTTTATTAAAGCTTTTTTTAATTTTCTCACAGCGTTAGGATTATGAACGGCTTGTCTTGTTACATAGTATGCACCCGGCAGCAAGCAAAGCATATCAGCAATCTTAATTGGGTTGCCAACCTGAGCCGCATCTCTTCCATAAGGTGATGTTGATGTAACTTGTCCAATTAGACTGGTTGGAGCCATTTGCCCGCCCGTCATTCCATAAATTCCGTTGTTGATAAAGATCATTAGAATTTTTTCACCGCGGTTTACCGTATGAATTGTTTCTGCAGTACCTATTGCAGCTAGATCCCCATCACCCTGATATGAGAAAACATACTTGTCAGGCAAAACTCTTTTAACTCCGGTTGCTACAGCACTTGCTCTTCCGTGAGCAGCTTCCTGCATATCAACATTCATATAGTGATATGCAAATACGGAACATCCAACAGGAGCGACACCGATTGTTTCTTCCTGTATTCCAAGTTCATCAACAACTTCCATCAAAACTTTGTGAACTACACTATGTCCGCAGCCAGGGCAGTAGTGAAATGGAACATCAGTTAAGGTATCGGGTCTGCAATAAACCTGATCGTAACTTTCATCAACTTTAATTCCTAAATTTTCTTCATCTTCTAAATATAATCGTTCGTTCATTTATTTAACTCCTTTAATCTGTCACGAAGTGGTTCGTGACAGCCTTGTAATTTCTAAACGTTAACTGCGTTATTTGATTCGTGGACTGATTCCACCTTATGAAGAATATCTTCAGGCGATAAAATCATTCCGCCCATTCTACCGATAAAATGAACTGGAACTTTTCCCTCCACAGCAAGGCGAACATCTTCAACCATTTGTCCTGCATTCATTTCAACAGTTAACATAAACTCGATTTGATTTGCTAATTCTTTTAATCTATCATAAGGAAATGGATAAAGAGTAATTGGTCTAAGCAATCCAACTTTAATTCCTTTTTCTCTTGCAAGATCAACTGTCTTCTGGCAGATGCGTGATGACAAACCAAATGCAACTAATAATATTTCCGCATCTTCAGTCTGGATTTCTTCATATCTAACTTCGCTTTGTATTGCTTTGTATTTTTCCTGCAGGCGAAGATTTACTTGTTCCATTTCTTCAGGCTGAATAAAAAGTGAAGTGATAATATTATGTTCTCTGCTTTTTGTTTTACCCGTTGTAGCCCACGCTTTGGAAAGTTTTGGTAAAGATCCTTCTTCGGGAAGTATTACTTTTTCCATCATCTGACCAAGTGCACCATCTGAAAGTATCATTGCAGGGTTACGATATTTTTCCGCTAATCTAAATGCATCAAAAACAAAATCTGCCATTTCCTGAACAGAAGCAGGAGCTAAAACAATAAGGTGATAATCGCCATGACCACCTCCCTTTGTGGCCTGAAAATAATCACCTTGAGAAGGCTGGATGGTCCCTAATCCCGGACCACCTCTAACAACATTTACAATTAAGCAAGGAAGTTGTGCTGAAGCGATGTATGAAATTCCTTCCTGCATTAAACTTATTCCCGGTGATGAAGATGAAGTCATCACTCTTGCACCGGCACCAGCGGCACCGTAAACCATATTGATTGAAGCAACTTCACTTTCTGCCTGAAGAACTAATCCATGTCTGTTGGGAATTTCTTTTTCAAGATATTCCAGCACTTCTGATTGCGGTGTGATTGGATAACCAAAGTATGCGTCAATGTCAGCACGGATTGCTGCTTCGGCAAGGGCTTCGTTGCCTTTCATTAATTTCGCTTCACCAGAACGTTTTATTTTATTTTCCATAAAAATCCTTTTTTAGTTTTATTAAACTTTAGCCTGAGTTTTTTTTACAGACTTCGGTTCACGGTAAACCGTTATTGCTGCTTCCGGACAAACAAGCGCACAGTTAACACAACCTGTACATTTGTCATTAATCAGTTCAACAAAACGATACCCTTTCTCGTTAAAACTTGCTGATAATGCCAATCCTTCTTGCGGACAAGCAACGATGCAAAGTTCGCATCCTTTGCAAATCTTGCCGTCGATTATTACTGTTCCTTTTATCATTTCTGTCTCTTTCAGATTTGAGAATACTATTAATTATTGTCAAAATCTCAATCTTAATGCCATTGGGTATTATCACTTTAATCGAATTATAGCTGTTTTTTAGGGGTGAATTATCAGATTTAGGAAGTTAAAAAGAAGTGCTATTCCTATTTATGAGAAGGTATTGTCAGTTAGCAATTATTGAAGAATTTGAGGTGAATCAGTTGTCACGGACCATTCCGTGACAATAATTTCTTGAGTACTATTTAAGTCATAGGCACCAGTTACTTCAAAAGAAAAAACATATCTGTCACACTGAACGTAGTCGAAGTGTGACTTATTTTTAATATTATTTAAAAGGTTATCCTTCGACTTCGCTCAGAATGACAATGGTCAATTATCTAAACTTCTCCGCGCCAGTTTTGATTATGCGATTTAAAACTTTCTGTAATCAAATTAATTAATTCTTTTTCAAGCGGACCTTGTTCAATAATTTTTATGTTCGATTTTAAATGCTCGATGTTTGTCGTTCCAACAATCGCTGTTTCAACTCCATATGCAAAAACTGAAAAACGTAAAAAAGTATCCAGCCAGTTTTTCTGTTCGGGCAAATTCATACTTTTCCAGCGATGCCAGTATTCTTCACAGTAGTGCCCAACAGGTCGTTCAGGAAATCTCCACGGTGCATTTGCAATGGGGCGTTTTGCAATTACTCCCATTCCCTTTTCTTTTGCTTGTTTGATAGAACCATCAAGATCAATTTGATCACAAATGTTTATTGAAGTTTGAACACTGCCGAATGAATTTGATTCAACAGCAAAATGTAATTCTTCATTTTCACCGGAATAAGCCGCAACTCTTACTTTTCCCTTCTCAATAGTTTTATGCAGTGCTTCGATCACTTCTCCCCGCTGCAAAGTATTTAAATCACAGGAATGCAAATGAACAATATCAATGTAATCTGTTTTCATTAATCTTAAAGCGTTATCTACTCCTGCAAGAATAATATCATAACTCCAATCAGCATAGCCCAAAATACCATATCCAACTTTTGTAGAAAGGATAAATTCTTTTCTTCTGTGGGAAATGTATTTACCAATTCGTTCTTCGCTTGCGTAATATCCGCGAGCAGTGTCAATAAGATTTATTCCTAAATCTAAAACGGTATTAAGAATTTTTTCAGAATCATTTTCTGAAACAGCGTAATCACCAATTTCTCCTGCACCATATCCAAGTGCTGAAACTTTTAATCCTGTTTTTCCAAATTCTCTATAAATCATATTTTGTTTTTCTTCGTAGCTCAGACTTTAGTCTGAGAATGTGTTTTAAATATTTATAAAAATCGCAGACTAAAGTCTGCGCTACGATAATTCAATATTTGATTGCTCTAACTCATCAATTATTTTTTCGGCGTGCAAAACTTCTGCACAAGGAACTAATATTTTTATTTCTGAGAGATTATTGCCTTTTATTAAAATACGATTACCTATACCTTCAGAAAAGGGTGAATCTGTTTTATCATATATAAAAGGATGGAGAGAATTATCTTCTAAAATTGATTTGTAGTATAATATCTTTTCCCGAACCAATGTACCGTACACACGAGCCATGCCTTCATAAATTTCATAGTCAGAATGTTGATTGCATAAGAATATGCCATTAACACGCAGCCCGCATTTTTTGCAGTAAGCTTGATGGCAGATTGCGCAAACGCCTTTTGCATCATCATCAGAATGATTAAAGCAGCTTACATCATCTATAAAAATTGTTCCGCACTTTGTGCAGAACTCTGAATCGTTTGATATTTCTGTTCCGCAAAAATCGCATAAAAATTTATCAGACATTGTTCCTCCTGGTTACTGGATACTTGATCCTGGATACTGGATAGAAAATCTGAATTCCTCTTAACCAGAATCTAGGATCAAGCATCTTTAAATATTTATTACAAAGTTATTTATAAAAGGAAACTTTACTCAGCGGATAATCCTCCCCTATTATCTCTTATCATTCTTGAGTAAAGAGAAAGGTTTGGATCAAACAAAAACTTAAGCCATAGCTTTGTCCACGATTTATGATAAACAAGATTATCATAAAACTCCGGGGCTGTTGCTTTTACTTTGGGCAAATTGCTCCATGGTATTGATGGAAAATCATGATGTTCATTATGGAATCCAACATTTAGCGCAACTGTGTTTAATGGACCATAGTAACTGTAAGTTTCCTGCGGTGGCGCAACAAGAAAATGTTCCTGTATCCATCTTGCACCAAGCGGATGAAATCCTATTGAGAAGAAGAAAGAAAAAACAAGATAAAGAAATGATGTCCAGCCAAAGAAAATTATTACAAGCGCATCAATTCCAAAAACAACAATCCAATTAATTATTGTCCACATATTCATAAACTGAATTTCTTTTAACCGCGGAGTTCTGATTGCCTGAAATACAGGGAATAATATTTCCCAAAGTGCTTTGCCAAAAAACGAGTTACCAATTATTTTGGCTTCCCACTTACTTGCAAGGTCAGCGTCAAGATAATAATCTCCTTGAAACGAATGATGCTTTAAATGATAGCTTCTGAATGAAACTGAACTTGGCAGAACATTAGGAATATCTGCAAGTATTCCTGAGATATAATTCATTGCTCTGTTTTTAAAGATAAGATTATGCGCCGCTTCGTGAATAAGGACATAACAAGCATGATTTGCAAAAGCACCAACAAGAAAAGCCACAACAAGTGCGAACCACCATGGTTGTGATGAAAGTAAAACTGCAATTGTTATTTGCAATCCAACCACCAAAATTATTATTAAAAAACTGTAGGAATTTCTTCCGATGTGTTCTCGCACTTCAGGATGTGCTTTTAATATTGCACGGGTTCTTTCTTTGTGCGGTTCGGGTGTATTAGAAAATTGAAATTCTTTTTTTGCAGAAGTCATATAAGCTGCCTTTATTTTATTCGACACTTCGACTAAACAAAATTACTATAAAATTCTGAAACTTATCGGAATCAAATAAAATCAAACGTCACACTGAGCGCAGTCGAAGTGTGACATAATTTAATACTATTCTAATTTTCAAATCCCTCGACTCCGCTCGGGATGACACTGTATTATTACAAATGCTTTGTAAAAGCTCTTAAATGATTTTCAGATCCACGTTTAAGATTTTCATACACAGATTTAATATCAGGATTATCCGTTTGCTCTATTCTTTCAGTCAAATCTTTAATATCAAGCTCTTCTATTTCTTTACCAACCAGCATAGCATCTTTAAATGATAACTGTCCCTTTGAAGCAAGATCATCATACAGTTTTTTAAAATCCTTATTAATAAACGAACCAATTTCATTATCAGTAACAGGATCAGCAATTTCATACTTATCCAGCAAAGCTTTTACTGCATCCATATGGCGCTGCTCACTCTCCGGAATGTTTACAAACATTTTTTGATTGTAGGTTTTTCCAAGAGTAAAATAAACATCACGTGCTAGTTTTTCTTCCAGTCTCATATAGATCAAACCATCCCTTTCGGCGGAAGTAAGGTCATATTTAACTGTATCAATTGTCTGTATGCAATTGCCTTTTCCGCCTTTGCAGTTATCATTTGATTTGTTTTTATGACCTTGCTGCTGAGCAATTAATGAAAATGAGATAAACAAAATTAAAATAACGATTAAAGAATTCTTCATTAAAAATTTTCCTAAATAAAATACGTAACGCAGACTTAAGTCTGCGCTACGATGATAATGATTAAAATGCAGTTACAACACCAACGCCAATAGTTGCAAACTCCTGGTCAAAATCGTAGTTAACTTCCGCAACCATCCTGATATTCCTTCTGAAAACATATCCAAGATGCCCCGAAAGCGTTTTGTAATTTAAATTTGTTTGATCTGATTCAATCCAGTTAAACAAACCAACAGCATACCATTTACTGTCATCACCGTTTGGACGATAAATCATTTCAGCAAAAGCGCCGCGTGTTGCTATTTCTGGTATTGGGTCAGTCTGGTTATACAGGAAGTAAGGATTATTATCATTCCTTTCCACATACTGTAGATTCAATTCAATTGGATCAAAACTTATTGTTGCATCTCCGCCTAACATCCACAATTCATTCTCTGGATAATAAGTAAACCAACTATCGCCAATCAAATCAGAATATTCATTTTGCTCTTTACCCCAGTAACCCATTGCACCAATTCTAAAATGTTCTCCGACATCCTGAGAAATTCTTCCCATAACATTTTTGTATTTATCATCATCAAAGTTACCGCCTGTAAATCCCTCACCTATTCCGCTTCCATTTACAATTTGCAGAGCTAAATCAGTTCCGCTGTCAAATCCATAATTTAACATTATTCCCCTATCGTATGTTAGATTAACATTTGAATACCCTGGCTTTACTTTATAAATGTAGTAATCATCTCTGGTTAATCTAAGTTCTCTTTTAAATAATGGATCGCACACCTGAAATTGCCCGATTGTAAAATCAAGTTCGCTGCCTAAGAGATTGTTAAACATTAACCATGCATCTTCAAGTTTTCCTTTTTCTCCGCTTTCAAGAATATAGTAAACATAATAAGCCACATCTTTAGTGATTGCACCACCTGATAGTAGCTTAAAAACAATTGGTGCAGTAAAATCAGATTGCTCTGTATTGCCTTGATTATATGTTACATATCCCTCAAGCCTCATTGCCAAAGGAACATCACGTATTAACGAAAGTTCAGGATCACCGGTTTCAACATAATATCTTGGGGCATCCTGATCTTTAAGCTGAAATCCATTTCCTGCAAATTCATCACCATAAGGTTTTAGTTTGGGAAATGGCGAGTGACAGGTTTTACAGGTCATATTATATTTTCTTGCAAAAGCAGGGATTGCAAAAATGTCTGATGCTATGATTGATATAATTATGAAAGTTAAAACTGCAAGAGTAAATATTTTTTTCATGTCGATTCCTCTTTTATTTTGTCTTGTCATTCCGCACTTGATGCGGAATCTATTTAAAGTATTGAGATGCCGGAATAGAGTCCGGCATGACACTTCGTGTTTAAGGTAACACAGTTACATAAGTTGTGTGTTCATTTACTTTAATTATTTCTGCTTCATCTTCAGGAACACCGAGAAAATCGGCAACGGGTTTAACTAATTTTTGATAGTTTAATGCCGCAGTTACCTTTAATTCGCCTGCGGCAATATTATCAGGAAGATTAAAAGTAAAATATTCAAGTTTTGTTTCGCGAGGTCCCAGTCTATAATCAACACCTTGAGACTTGGTATTCCATTGCTGTATTGTCATTCTTCCCTGCGGATCAAAATAAGCCATTCTAAAAATTCTATCACCAATTGGAATTCCATCTCTCTGCACACCTTTAAAGTTTGGATCACCTAAAGCAATTCCCATATCCTGATATGCAAGAACATCTGCGCCAATTGTATATTCTTCTCCTTCAAACCCTTTTTTGTTAACTGGCAGATGATAGACATTTCCTTTTGCATCAACAGCTTCTACATGCATCCAGACTATTCTATCTTCTACGGAACCGGTAGGAAATTTATGTCCGGTTTTTTGATTGAAAAGTGCAACAGTAAACTTAACTGTTTCACCCGGTTCCACTTCTCTTATATCAGGGTGAATTCTTAGTTCTATTGTTCCCTTAACTTTTCCGGGATCATGAGCTCCGTGAAACAAATGCTGCCATGCATCAGGATATTTATTTCCCATCGCCGCAGTATAACCTTCTGCCTGAGTCATATGGCAGTTCTGGCACTGTACACCTTCTTTAGAATAAGGTCCCTCTTTCCATTCAAGGTGAGTTGATTTAACCCAAATACCGTAAGGATCTTTTTCATTATGGCAGGTTCCACAAAAATCTGCTGACTTTAGAAAATCAGATTTTATGATTTTATGTTCGGGTGAATTTCCGGTTCCGCGTGGGCCATACTTTGTTTTTCCATCACCAGGATTTGAAATGAAATTAAAATTAAACGGGGTATCACCTTCAAAACCTGAAACAGTATGACAAAGATCGCAGGATACTGATTCATTCGCTCGTGAATTCATATCTGGTTTAGGAGGTGGAACATCACCGACTAAAAATGAAATAGGGGCATGACATCCGTTGCATCCGGCTTTAACTTCTGCAACAACAGGATCTTTTTCTGCGTGCGGTACTGCGAGTTTAAAATATTCTATTTCATCCCAATGATGTGTATAAGCCTGTGACATCATTGCCTGTTTCCATTGCTGATAAAAATCAACGTGGCATGATGAACCGCAGAATTGTGGAGTTTTATATTCCTCATACTTTCTGGAACCAAGTGCATCTGCACCTGCTTTGGTCTGAGAATATAAATTTGTAACAATAATACCTGCGAATAATAAGGTAATTATAATAAGTTTAAATATTTTCATAGAGGACCTCACGGTTTAATTTTGAAATAGAGTGAATTAGAATTTCTGATTGGATAGATATAGAAATTGGACAAATGCGGCTAACAAATAACCACAAAAAAAGCTGCGGATTTATTTTATACAACACAAAAACAAAAAACATTTAATACTCCCCTAAGAGTTTCTTAAAAATAAGAAATTTATTTATTAATATCATCTTCTAATAAAAAGAAGACGACTTTTGCAAGCCGTCTTCCTGGGAAGGAGAAGGAGCTACGCACTACGAACCTTATCGGGGGCGCTATATATTTTATTCGGCAGCTTATAATAAAAACAAAAAATGTTTTACTGATAATTTATTTAAATATAAAACAGAAGACGGTCTTTAAACCGCCTTCCTGGCAAATAGAAATAATCTACCAAGAGAACTATTAATCAACACATTATCATTCGGTAGCTAAGGATATAGTACATCTAGTCAAATTTTTATTGAATGCTGCTAAATGACTTACTGAACCGGCTTTAAGATTTGTATATAGTTTTATAATACCCGGATTTATTACAACACTCGTTAACTGGTAATCAAGGTCAGCAATATCAAGCTCTTCAATTGCAACACCAACTAATAATGCATCATTTAAAGAAACGCTGCCTTGAGCAATATACTGATCGTAAAGTGATTGAAAAGCTGCATCTGGAAATACACCAACTTCATCGGTTGTTAAAGGATCTGGAATATTGTACTTGTCTAACATTCTCTTAACAGCATCCATATGTGATTGTTCGCTCAGCTTTATATTTAAGAAGACCTGCTCATTATAAGTAGTACCTAAAACCGTATAAGCATCACGGGCAATTTTTTCTTCAATTCTCATATGGATTAAACCATCAATTTCTTCTTGTGTAATGCCATATGTAGCTTCATTCGAAGATGTTAAATCATAAACTCCTGTTTTTGAAACATCAGTTTGACTATCAGGAGAAACAACATTTGTGTCACATCCAATCAGTAAAAAAGCAAAGAGCATCAAACCAAAAATTTTTGTTACTAGCGTTTTCATCTTATCCTCAATGTTTAAATCTAAAAATAAGCGATGCTCACTTTGAGCATCGCTGTTGTTAACTATCTTATTACTTTCTTCCGCCACGTTTACCTTTTGGACCAGTTCCATCACAGTTTCCTGTTCCCGTTCCAGTACCTGAGCCTGAACCATAGCCCGTTCCATCTTGTGGTCCTACACCGTTATTGCCTGTTCCATTTCCGGGACCGTATTTGTTACCACCGGATTGATTCTGGTTATTTTTTCCATTCATATTCTTACGTCCGGTTCCATTTTCTGGTTTTACAAAATCAGGATCCTGACCATTCGGGATTCCGTCACCATCAGAATCAAAAGCATTGTCATTTAATCCATCACCATTCAAATCAACAAAGCCTTTTCCATTATTTCTGTTTTTAGCGCCTGTATAATCTTCGTCTCTACCGTTAGGAATTCCATCACCATCGGCATCTGGGGCGTTGTCTTTAAAACCATCTCCATTTTCATCAACAAAGTTATTTCCATGTTGAGTTTTTAATTGGTTTTGATTTTTAACCTGAGACTGTACCTGTTCGCTGGTCTGAATTTGTTCTTTGTTTTTAACCTGCTCTTTATTTTGAGTTTTATCTTCCTGTGCAAATAAAGAGAGCGAGGATATGAGGAAGATCAGTGTGGTAACGGTTAACATTGATTTAAAGCGTTTCATTTTAGTACTCCTATATTTATTTATTGTGATTTATTAATAATTGCAATTGCAGTCTATTATTCAAGTTCTCATTCACTAAACAAGAAAATCAAGCTTATCACTAACATTAGACGGTACATTAAAGAGAGAATAGAGATTAATTCTGAATCAGTAAAACGAAGAGATGAATAATTCTTTAGTCCATTCTCAATCATTAACTGATCAACTATTAAAATATTTTTTTCCAGTACTAACATCTCATTCACTTTGTAATTCATTACTTACATTTCAATGAATGTGCCAATTAAATAAATTTGATTTTTTCAAGTAAAGAAAGTTTTTAATTATTGCACAAAAGATTATCGACTCTATAGGCGAAAGGTTACGACATGATAGACGAAAAATATTTTTAATTAATAAATGTCACATCATGTCATCATTAACAATTAGCAACAACCGACGACCGATTCGTCGTAATGCTCGACGGCTCTGTCGAATCTGAATAATACTTAACAGTTATTCATTTATAATAATTTCAAAAATAAACTTTATGTTAAGGCACACACTTTGATTTGATATACCTACCCTTGTTCCAACTGTATAAGAAAAAGCAGTCCAGTATCCTATTGGTAGGGCGATCGGTTAAATAAATTATAAATTTAACCAAAACGAGGATGCTATGTTTATTCGTGTACCAGTAAAATCCTTCCTAATACTAACCCAAAGGTGCATAATACACCAGACGCATCCCATAAAACTATTTCACAACATTTTAAAGGAGAGGCGCTATGAAAACTTTTTTTGTTCTTTTTGCTTTGCTACTAGCTCTAACGCTAGTTCAATGTACCGATAATTCGGTTATTCCGGTACAGGAAGATTTTGTTACTAAAGGTCCCGGTAATGGAGGAGGTACCGGAGGAGGCAATGGCGGTGGTGGACATACTGAGCCAGCAGGAAACAATCTTTCATTCCCAGTTCTTGCTGCAGATGGTTTTACAATAACACCACTAGCGAATCCAACTTTTACATCAGCATACACAGGTCCCTTTACTGGATTGACCACAGAGGATTTAGGTGTATTAGAAGGATATAATTGGTACGCACAAAAAGTTGAGGGTAATATTTGGCAAGCCGATTTCAATAATGTACCCCAAGGTCAACAAGTTGATGTTACTTTTGTGGATTGGGGAGATGCTGTAGAAGCGGTTGATCCCAAAATTGGAAGACCATACAGAATAGAATTAGCCCTTTACAATAATTTGTCTATTCCAATGCGAGCATACACTATGGCTTTATTGGCATTTCCAAGCAGTCCAAACGAAACTCAGGGTACTAATAATACTTTATATGATAGTTATTATGCCTCAATTACTTCACCAAACGGAAAAGTTGTTGTTCAAAAATTTACGAACCAAGAAACTTTAACATGGGATGGAACAAAGTGGATAGGTGAAGGTGTTAGTGAACCTATAACAGGTTTTGGGTTTGCTCCAGAATTAAATGTTGGTGGTAAATATATTTATGGTGCTTCTCAAGGAGGATGGACCCCTAGTGAAATAGGGAATTATAGGATAACTTTTTATATGGAAGGTGGAAGCTCGGTTAATTTAAGTTCTGCTTTTATAGCAGATAATATATCACCTGAAATTCCAAAAGTTGCTGAAAACAATCAAGCATATGTTGATATGACAAATAATTTAACATATGTTGATGTACAGGCAACAACTGGCGGCGGTGGCGGCGGTCATTAATATTAGTTAGTTCATTGAGATTTGGGAATCATCAATTGATGGTGATTCCCAAAATTTAATTTTAGTTGGTAAAGTCATTATAATAATTTTATAATCATCTTTTAGTTATAGTAAGGTTATATGGAATTTCAAACAAAATTAATGATTGTAAAGAAATTCATTCATCTAACTTCATAAACTTAAACCTTCAATTAAATTGTAAAACTATTCCAGATCTTTATGTATATAATTAACTTTGAGTATGAAAATATCATTTAAAGTAAGACCTAAAATTCTAATTTTTATTGCCTTAGTTGTAAGTGTTGTAATGATATCTTCTGCTTACTTTGAACTTCGTCAGAACAAAGAAGAGGTTTTTCATTTACTAACCGAAACAGCGCATTCACTTTCAGAAACGATAACCACCAGCAGTATAAATGCACTTAACTCAAGTAATGAATTGGAAAATCTGATTACTGAAAGGTTACTGAATAATGCCAGAATGATTAGAGTATTAGACAGTCTGAATTTATTAAGCCATGAAAAACTGATAAAAATTGGGAAGACTAATAACATTTACAGAATAAATATCTTTGATAAAAATGGTGATAGAGTTTTGACAAATAGAGTAATTGAATCCGATGATCATGTGCATGGTGAAGAAAATGTTAACCGATATAAAGAAGTTGAACCAATATTATTAGGTAAAACCAGTGAATTGATTATTGGTTTAAAACAAGCTATGCATGTAGATGAGCAAAGGTTCGCCGTTGCTGTTGCTCGCTCTGGTGGAAGAGGTGCTATTGTTGTTAATATGAATGCTGAGGATTTTTTATCATTCAGAAAAAGGATTGGCATCGGAAAAATTATTCAGGAAATCGGTGATGACTCTGAAATAGAATACGTAGCTCTTCAAGATTCCATTGGTATTATGGCTGCAAGCAGTACCGTAAAAGAACTAAGTAGTTTTGAGCAGGATAAGTTTTTGTCAGGCGCAAAGCTAAATGATTCAACTTTTACAAGAGTAACTAACTTTGATGATAGAGAGGTTTTTGAAGCAATAAAGGGTCTTTATTTTGAAGGCGATTTTATTGGAGCATTTAGAATAGGTATTAGTTTAGATGAAGTAAGAAGTATCGAGAGCAGGATTATAAGAAGAATTATCATTATATCAATTATACTAGCAGCAATCAGCATTATTCTGCTTAGTGTTATTTTTTCTAATCAAAATCTAAACTTAATTACCCAGGAGTACGCTAATTACAAATCTTTTACAAGTTCATTTTTGCAGAATATGAAGGAAGCGGTTCTAACTGTATCAAG
>Ga0172375_10007781_pt1 | contig 14601 bp, 18 predicted proteins | sample LakKiv1m_FD_114537 | JGI IMG/M metagenome (GOLD analysis project Ga0172375, IMG submission 114537) | Freshwater microbial communities from Kabuno Bay, South-Kivu, Congo - kab_092012_11.1m | ecosystem: Environmental > Aquatic > Freshwater > Lake | place: Democratic Republic of the Congo... | reverse complement strand
GAGGTATCAAGGGTGGTTTGGCTGGTTTTATTGCCAAAAAGAAAGTGGGAGAGAAGGTAACGGTGAAATTATGGCGAGACCAAAAAGAGTTGGAAGTGAAGGTTACCCTAGAAGCATCTCAATAGTAGTTTGAAAGACTTGGTCTAATTTACCTTCAATAATATCTTTGAGGTTATACCAGCTTTGGTTAAAGCGGTGATCAGTGAGACGATTTTGGGGGAAATTGTAGGTTTTAATTTTTTCGGCTCGCATTCCTCGTCCGACAGCAGATCGAGCATCCTTTTGGTTTTTTAAGCGATTTTCTTCTTCAATCTGCCAGAGTTTAGAATGAAGTAAATCTAGGGCGATTTGCCGATTTTGGGTTTGAGATCTTTCCTGGCGGACACTAATGACAATTCCCGTAGGTTGGTGGGTTAAACGAACGGCAGTGTTAACTTTGTTAACGTTTTGGCCACCAGGACCACCGGAACGACTAAAAGTCCAATTTAAATCAGTCTCTTTAATTTCGATACTTGATTGGCGGATGAAGGGGAGGACAGCAACTGAGGCGGTGGAGGTATGAATGCGACCCTGGCTTTCGGTTTCTGGGACTCTTTGGACTCGATGAACTCCAGATTCGATTTTAAAAGTGGTAAAACAGGGAAAGTTCCAATTTGTTTGGTTATTTTTGCTAATTTTAATGATATTATCGTCGAGGGTTTCGGTGGTGAAACGATGATTATCAGCAAAGTGAAGATACATACGTAATAAGTCGGTGGCAAAAATTTTGGCTTCGTCACCACCAGCGGCAGCACGAATTTCCAAGATGACGGGTAAATTAGCGTAAGTATCTGAAGATGAGGAAGAAATATCCGATGCTGGTGTAGGGTGGACAGAAGAAGATTCTAGAATGCTTATTTGCTTATCTATTTTTTTAATCTCTTCTTTGGCTAAAGAAGATAATTCAGGATTAGACAATAGCCTTTGATTATCCTGAAGCTGTTTTTTAAGACGAGATATTTCGATGTCGAGATAGTTGGGCACAGGAATCTAATTACTGGTGCTTGGTTTTTTGATTTTGGTGACGGTAAGCATATCTTTGAGACTCTTATACTCGGTTTGCGAAGACTGAGCCTTGCCCTTTTTTTGATAGCCTTTGGCGGCTTGCTGTTTCTTTAAGAATTTATCGACATTACCAAGACTGTCGAGGAATTTCATTTCTCCGGTGAAGAAAGGATGGCATTTTGAACAAACACCAATTTCAATTTCGGCCTTGGTAGAGCCGGTATTGAAGGTGTTACCGCAAGCACAGGTAACAAGGGCATTGGGGTAATATGTTGGATGAAGATTAGCTTTCATAAGAAGCTAATTATATCATGATCGGCGAGTTTGGGAGATAAAAACACCAAGAGTGATGACAAGACAGGCCAGGATGAACGTTGGCCCAAGAGACTCTTTTAGCCAAAAGATGGAAAGGGGAAGGGCGAATAAAGGTTGAAGATAGGTAAAGACGGCGGCTTCAGAAGCTTCGATTAATTTTTGACCGGCAGTATAGGCCCAGAAGGCGATTACAGAACCGAAGATGGCCATAAAAACAATACCCGGTGTGGCTGAGCTAGCAAAAATGTTTTGGAGAATATTGGTGGTAGAAGCGGGTTCAACGAGAGTAAGAAGGGAGAAAACAGGAATGCTGACTAAGTAGGAGAGAAGACTGATCTGGACGGGATTAGCTTGATATTTTTTATCGATTAAGAGAAAGGCAGTCCAGATAAAGTTGCTAAAGATGATCAGAAAATTACCGAGGAGTGAACTTTCTGGATTTGAATGGTTGCTCACAAGAGAATTGGTGATAGGTTCGAGAACGACGACTAAAGTTCCGATAAGGGCGATGATAATGCCGATTTTTTCCCGAGGGGAGATTTTTTCTTTGAGAAACAAGCGGCCGCCAATGATAGTAATAACGGGACCAGTTGCCACAAGAACGGCGGCATCAATGGAACTAGTTAGCTCAAGACCGTAGTAGAGAGGAATGAGAGTTAGAGGAGTACCAAGAAGAGCAAGAAGAATTAATTTGACAGAAGAAAGCGATTTAGTTTTGGGACGATTAAACCAAAAATAGTAAAGAGGGAGAAAGATTAGACTAGCAATAAGATAACGGCCGAGAAGAAACTGATTGGGAGAAACGTAACCGATAGAATGTTTGATGATCGGAGAAGAAATTCCCCATATAACGGTGTTTATAAGAAGAAGTGAGTAAGCTTTAGAACGGAGGGAGTGGGGCAGTGACATCCTGAAAAAGGTCGGATAACTTATTAAGTGGATATTGTTTTTGAGAGTGGGTCCGTAGATTTTTGAGAGTAACGGTGGAATGGTTGATTTCATCGGGGCCAAGAATGGCGACGTAGGGGATATTTTTTTGGTTGGCATATTTGAGTTGTTTGTTAAGATCGGTCGATGAAGAGAGATAAATTTCGGTGTTAAGGTTTATCTCTCTTAGTTGGCGACTAAGGTCTAAGGAGTGGTTGAGAGTAGCGGGAGAGAAAACAGTGACCAAAATTTGAGTGATAGCGGTAGAGTTAAATTTGGAGTTGTTTTCCAGTAGGTCACAAATGCGATCAAGACCAAAAGTAGAGCCGACAGCGGGGATATCCGGACCGCCAAGCTGTTTGATGAGCTTGTCATAACGCCCCCCTCCGGTAATTGAGCCGGAAATTGAAGAATTTTCGATGACGGTTTCAAAAATTGGTCCGGTGTAATAATCAAGACCTCTGACTAGGAAGGGGGTGAAGTGTAAATTAATAGCACCCATTTTTTGAGCCAAGGTGAAGATTTGTTTTAAATGAGTATCGGGAGTGGCCTTTTTAATTAGTGAGAATAAAGTTTTAATTTGAGAAGAGGAGAGATTTTGGTTAGCTAATTCGACTTCAACCTCAGAAGGAGTTTTTTTGTCCAGCTTGTCAATTGATTGGAGAACTGAGAGGTGTTGGGAGGGGGGAATTTGGACTTGTTCGAGAAGATGAAAGAGAAGGGGACGGGAGTTAATTTTAAGCTGAAAATTATTAAAGCCGAGAGCGGTTAGAGCTTGAGAAGTGAGAGTTAAGATTTCGGCATCGGCGAGGCAATCGTTAGAACCAAAGATATCAATATCACATTGAGTAAATTGACGGTAGCGGCCCTTTTGGGTATTTTCTGCCCGATAGGCAGATTGAATTTGGTAACGTTTGAAGGGTTTTTCCAGGGTAGGGTATTGAGCCAGGATGCGGGCAGTGGGGACGGTGAGATCATAGTTTAAACCAAGGTGGCGGCCGCCCCGGTCGGTGAAAGTATAGAGGAGTTTATCAGTCTCGAGGCCGCCTTTGTTAAGCAGTAAATCAGCGTATTCGACGGTTGGAGTTTGAAGAGGTTGAAAGCCGTAAGCTTCAAAAAAGTGGCTTAAAAGGGAAGTGACATGGTTCCTGATGAGCATCTGCTGGGGGAGAAAATCACGGAAGCCTTTGGGTGGTTGTAAGGTGGCCATAAAGTTGATTTTAACAGGTTGTTTAAAAAGTGGAATGGGTTGAAATATGGTCTATATTATGTGATAAAATATGGTGGTTGCAGTTTAACAAACTTTAATTTTGAGAAAGACGAAAGGGGACGAAATGTGGTCTTTATTGGGAAGAGCTGTTGTGGTTTATGGGGTGGTGTTTGGATTTGAGATGATTCTTGTTGCGGCAACTTCGCCGGCAATAAGACCAACAAGCCAGATAATCGCTGGCCTTGTTTGTGTTATTTTGGTTATTGTTACGGCGAAGCATAAGGGAGGGCCGTGGGATATGGGGTGGTGATGGACAATTGAAGTGTTGTTGGGGTGAGGGGGTAAGATATTTATCGCCTCACCCTTTTTATTCAATGATTTTACCTTTGAGAAGAGTGGAAGTGTTATCTTTACTGTCGGTGGTGATGATGGCAAAGAGTTTTTGGTCAGGGGAAAAATCTTTTAGGCCGGGAGTAGATTTGGTGGAGATGAGAATATCGGCGCTTTTGTTTTCGGAAGTAGTAAGGGTAATTGTTTTGGTTTTACTATTAACACTAATAATAGTGCCAAAGACAGTTGAACGAGTAGTAGTGAGTTCTGATTTGGGAACAAGAATTAGGCGTTTGGCGAAAACAATATCTTCTGAATTGAGATAGTGACCAATAACAATAATTTTGGCACCGACGGGAATATCGCTAAGTTTAATTGATTTTGAACCAGAAACGAGGATGGAAGTTTTGTCGGTGGCGATTTGGAGAGTGGAATTATTTTTGGAGAGCAGGGTTAAGGTTTCGGTGTTAATGCTTTTAACGGTACCGACCAAACCTAAAAGCCGCTGTTGATTGAGAGTAGGGGAAGGATTATTTTTGACGACATCTTTTATCTTTTCCACCACACTATTAGTAATTTCTGTACTTGACGAAGATATGGGGGTGTCGGTGGGGGTGGCTGAGAAAATTTGTTGAGGAAAAATGAAGAAAAGACTGGTTAAAATAAAAAAGAAGAAACTGGTTTTTTTCATATTTATTTGTTTAGATTTCAATTTTGGCAGTAGTGTAAATAATGGTAATTTGTTTAGTTTCGAGTTTGCCCTGATTGACCAGAGAGACAGAGATCTCGTTTTCGCCGCCGACAAGATTTATTTCTTGGCTGAAATTTCCCTGATCGTCAGTTTGGATAAATTCTTGGTAGTTTTCGGCAATTATGGCCAGATTAGCATTAGCAGGTCCGGAACCAGTGAGGGTGATTTTTTCAGTTGAAGAAACAGAATTGTCTTGAGGATAGCTAATAGTAAGAGTATCTTTTGTTTCTGGTGAGGTTTGGGAATTGGTTGATTGTACCTCCGGAGTGGGAGTAGTTTGGGGAGTTAAATTCAAGTCTTTGGTGGCTTGATTAGCAAGGCGAAGCCCGTAAAGAATGATGCCCCCAAGAATTAAGCCGAGAATTATAGCGAAGATGATCTCTTTGCGCATAGTGAGATTGAAGATACCAAGGATTAAGGTGAAAAGCAACTATTGTGTTAAGATAAGTTGATGGAAATAACATTTTTAGGTCACTCTTGTTTTAAATTAAAAGGAAAGGGAATAACGGTTTTGATAGACCCATTTGACCCAAAAGAAGTGGGGCTAAAATTTCCAAGCCAAAAGGCGGACGTGGTGGTTGTTTCCCATAACCATGATGATCATAATTACCTGGAGGGAGTTTCTGGCCCAGTGGCAAGAAACGAGATATACGTAATTGACAGACCAGGTGAATATGAAATTGGTGGAGTGGAGATAAAAAGTTATTCAACCTGCCACGATGATAAGGAGGGTAAAGAAAGAGGGAGAAACTTGGTTTCGATAGTGAGGATGGAAGATGTTTTTTTAGCGCATTTAGGTGATTTGGGCCACGAATTGTCAGAAAAAAAGCTTGAAGGAATTGGTGGGATAGATGTGTTATTAGTGCCGGTGGGAGGGAAAGTAACATTAGGAGCAAAAGAAGCAGTAAAAGTAGTTAAACAATTGGAGCCGAGCCTGATAATCCCAATGCATTATCAGGAGGTGGGTTTGTCAGATAAATATTCTTTCCTGGCTCCTGTCGATGATTTTGTTAAAGAAATGGGAGCAGAAAGTAAGATGGTGAGGGAGAAAAAACTGAGAGTAGTAAAAGCTGATTTGGAAACCGAGGAGGGTAAAATAGTGATAATGGAGGTTTAAAAAAAATATGGGACAGTTAAAAGTACCGCCACATTCGGATGAGGCGGAAAAATCGGTGATCGGATCGCTTCTGATAGATAAAGATGCGGTAATTGAAGTGATGGAATTTTTATCAGCAGATATGTTTTACGACTATGGTCGAGGGAAGATATTTGAAGCGGTAGTGGAACTTTACGAAAATCGTGATCCAGTTGACGTGGTGACGGTAGCGGAGAAATTGAAGATTAAAAAAGCACTAAAAAATGTTGGAGGAATGGCGGTTTTGACTGATTTGGCCAATAGTGTGCCAACGGCGGCACATGTTGTTAAATATGGCAAGATTGTTCGTGAGGGTTACGTCAAGAGACAGATGATTTCAATGGCGGCAGAAATGTCGGAAATGGCCTTTGATGATAGCGGTAATCTAGAGTCTATTTTAGATAAAGCAGAGCAGTCGGTGTTTTCTTTGAGCCAAAAGAATGTGGAAAGAGGGTTTGTGCCAGTAAAAGACGCTCTGGCGGAAAGTTTTGACCGTTTGGATGAACTTCATAAAGCGGGTGGTGGTTTGCGGGGGATACCAACCGGATTTTCTGATCTAGATAATGCTTTGGCAGGGATGCAGGAATCAAATTTACTCATATTGGCGGCCCGCCCAGGTGTGGGAAAGACGACGATCGCGATGAATATCGCTCAGTATGCGGCAGTAGAGAAAAAAATACCGGTAGGAATTTTTTCTTTAGAAATGAGCAATTTAGAATTAGTTGACCGTCTGTTGGTGGCCCAAGCGAACATCGATGCCTGGAAGATGAAAACAGGCAATTTAAAAGATGATGATTTTGCGGCTTTATCAGAAGCGATGGGTATTTTGGCTGATGCACCATTATTTATTGATGATACTCCCGGGCAATCAATTTTAGAAATGAGGACAAAAGCAAGAAGGTTGCAAATTGAAGCAGGAATAAAATTTTTAATAGTTGATTATTTGCAACTTGCCTGTGGAAATGGTCGTTACGAGAGTCGAGTTCAGGAGGTGGCAGCGATAAGCCAGGGATTAAAAAATCTAGCCCGGGAGTTGAGAATTCCGGTAATGGCCGTTTCGCAATTATCGAGAGCGGTAGAGTCGAGAGGAGAGAAAATTCCTCAACTATCTGATTTGCGTGAATCTGGGAGTATTGAACAGGACGCAGATGTGGTGATGTTCTTATACCGGCCAGAGGAAGATAATTTAGAAAATTACAAATTATCAATTGCTAAACACCGAAACGGTCCTTTAAAAATAATGGATTTGAAGTTTAGAGGTGACAGAATTAAATTTTTTGGAGTGGAGAAGGGAAGAGGGTAAGTCTGTTTAAAAAATGGTGCCGAGAGAGGGGGTCGAACCCTCATGAAGTTGCCTTCACAGGTTTTTGAGACCTGCGCGTCTGCCAATTCCGCCATCTCGGCTTGAGGTATAATTATAGCCTATGATTGATGTAAATAAACTTAAAGTGGGGGTGGCGTTTGAGGAAGATAATCAACCTTGGAGGGTGTTGAAATATGATTTTACCAAGATGGGCCGAGGAAATGCGACGATAAAGATTAAAGCCAGGAATTTGGTTACAGGAGCGATTGTGACAAAAAGCTATATTTCGGGGAGCAGGGTCGATAGTATTAGTTTAGAAAAAAAACACTTACAGTATTTGTATGAAGACGGAGAGAAACTTTATTTTATGGATCCGATTAGTTTTGAACAATCTGAGCTGGCTAAAGAGATAGTAGGGAACGACACGGAGTATTTAATCGCTGGAGATAAAGTTTGGGTGCTTTTTTGGGATGATAAAGTTTTGGGAGTGGATTTACCGGCGGCGGTAATAATGAAGGTAGTGGAGGCAGAACCGGCGGTTAAAGGGAACTCAGTTTCTAACGTGTTTAAGGAAGCTATCCTGGAAAGCGGCAAAAAGGTCCAAGTGCCCTTGTTTATTAAACCGGGAGATGAAATAAAGATTAATACGGAAACGGGCAGTTATATTGCCAGAGCTTAACGGCTGAAGAGGTAAATAAGGATAACAATAATAATTTGGGGAAGAAGACCCAAGAATTTGTTTTGGATGGAGCGATGAACGAGAGCATGAACTTTGGCTAACTCTTTAATTGGGAAAAAGCGCCAATTAAGAAAAAGAAAAGGGAATTCGATAAAATCAGGGCATAAAGCTACAAACCAACCAAGCCAGGGAAGAAGGGTCAGACCCTGATATTGGGTAAAGAAAAAATAAACGGAGACGATAGAGAGGGGAAAATCAAGGAAAAGCTCCTGAAGGAAAGCGGTCCGCTTAGTTTTAAGATGTTTGGTGATGCCCGTGCCAGTGTCAAAGTGGGGGATATAGTCTTGAAGATAATGAGCAGCTAGAATAAGAGGGATACTGATTAACGGATTTTCAATTTTGGTAGCAATAAAGGCACCAGTGAGTCCGTGAGTGATGGAGAGCATGGTTATTTAGTATACTATTAAGGCAATGGGGATGGAAATATTATTTTCTTTAGGCAGTCTTAAGGTTTATACCATGAGTTTGTTTGTGGTGATTGCCTTTTTTTGGTCAGGATTAGTGATAAGTAAAAAGGCCTTGGAATATCATTTAGGGGAGACGGAAGTTTTGGATGGTATTACCCTGATATTAATTTTGACGGGAATTGGAAGCAAGGTGCTTTCTTTGTTAGATTTGGGTAAATACGGAATTTTGTGTTTCTTTTTGGCTCTTTTAGGGGCAGGAGTGTTTTGTGCTAAAAGGTTGGGAGAAAAATTGATGACTATTTTGGATATTTTTAGCTTAGGAGTACCAATGTCTTTGGTGTGGTGGAACTTGGGTCTGTTTTGGTCAGGGAGTTTTACCGGGAAAGTACTTGGTGGCCCTTGGGGGGTTATGGGTGAGGGGATCAGGGTTTGGCCAGTGGAAATAATTAAGGCATTTTTGTTTTTACTAGCCTTAATTTGGTTGTGGAAACTAGAAAGGACTTATCGGGTTTTACCTTGGTATCGGGGCAGAAAATCTTCAGCGAATACCGGTTTTGTTCTTGGTTCAATGTTGGTGTTTTGGGGGACGATTGAAATAATAGGAGGAATAATGAGTGTAGGTTCGCAACTTGATTTTTGGTTGATACGAGTTTTGGCGATTATTTTAGGTGGGGTAATTATTTATCACCAGTCAGGACGAAGTTTGAAGGTTGACGGGCAAGCAATTTTATCTAGATTTAAAAAAAATAATAGTGTAAACTAATTCAGCCTATGATAAATTTCCCCAGTAAAATACTAGAGCCACTTAAAAACTTTTTGCTTTCGGAAGAAGAGAGGTTGATAAGGACTAAAAAAAGATTAGAGAGTGAGGATCCTTATAATGAGACTTTGGGGCGACATGACGATGTAGCGATTGGCTCTGAGGTTATGGAGCAGGTGAATCATGATGAAGTTGAGGCAGAGAAGAATGAGGCTAGCCGGATGTTGATTAAAATCAAGAAGACTTTGGCAAGGATTAGAATTGGCCGTTACGGTGTTTGTGAAGAGTGTGGCAAAATGATTGATACGGATCGACTAGCGATTACACCAACAGCAGAGCTCTGTGTTGATTGTGAACGTAAGGCGGAGAAGTCAAAGAAAAAACAGTCGTGATTGGGAATTCCAAATTTTTTTGTCTGAGTTTGGTTCTAGTGTTGTTTGAGGTAGGGGTTCAGTTTTTTGCCAGACAGTTGAATTGGGGAATGGAAAATGAAGGAATTGGTTTAGGTTTGAATTTTGGGGGAGCGGGGTTAGTCTCAGGATTAGTGTTGTTTATGATAGGAATATATTGGTGGTGGATTGGTAAACAAAGAGAGATAGAAAAAAGTATCTTTATGATTTTTACAGGAGGAATGGCAAATTTCATATCAAGACTTATCGGAGGTGGGGTTTGGGATTATTGTTGTTTGCCATTTGGCTGGTGGGTGTCTGGAGGAGATATAATGATTACTATTGGTATTTTTTGGCAAATATGGCAAACGGCAAGGAAGAGATTAAAATAATTAGAGAAGATAGCGAGGTAGTGGCGATTAATAAACCAGCGGGATTAGAGATGCAGGAGGTAATGAGATGGGCCAGTTCTGTTCTCAAGATTCAAGACGGAACAAATAAAGAATTTGAGGAAAGAAGGGGAGTGGCACATCGGTTAGATAGAGAAACCAGTGGTTGTTTGCTAATTGCCAAAACGGCTGAAAGTTTAAAAAATTTAATGGATCAATTTAGACGCAGAAAAATTAAAAAAGAATATTTGGCTTTAGTCCATGGGCGGATGGAGCCCGTAAGAGGAATAATTAGATTGCCTTTGCGAAGATCAAAATCCAATAGATTGAAGCGAGAAGTAAGATATGACGGTAAAATGGCTGAAACAGAATGGTTAGTAATTAGCTATTATGGAGACTATACTTTGGTTAGATTAAAACCGAGAACGGGGAGAACGCACCAGCTTAGAGTCCACTTATCTCATTTGGGTTATCCAATTTTTGCTGACGAAAAATATTTGAGAAAAGACCAAAGTTATTTAGATAGACAAAAATTAAAGCACCATTTTTTACACGCAGAGAAGATTAGCTATAAAAGTCTTAGTGGTGGGCAGATTGAGTGTCAAGTTGATTTGAGCGATGATGAGAAAAAGCTATTGATGATGCTAGAATGAATTGAATGGAAGTTGAATTATTACCAATACTTTTTGGTTTATTTTTGTTGTCAGTTGTTGGTTTAATCCTGTCACGGTTTTTAAAATTGCCAGGAGTATTAGGAATTCTTTTGGTTGGGGTAATAGTTAGATTAAGCTTTGATTATTTCGATTTTAGTTTTTTACCAGTAAATTTAGTTGATGGTTTGGCTAAGGTGGGAATAATGTTTTTGCTGTTTTTGTTAGGAGAAGAGTTTTCCTTACGAGGATTAGGAGAGAAGTGGCGGCTCTATCTTTTTTTAGCCTTTGGGCAGATTATACTAACGATAATTTTGGGTTTGGGAATATTAAAATTAGTAGGATTGGGAACTCAAATAGCGATGATTTTGTCGATGAGTTTAGCAGTTTCGTCAACCGCAGTTGTTGTAAAACTATTAGAAGAAAAGGGTAAACTGCAGACAGTTTCCGGTAGAACGTTAATCGGGTGGCTTTTAGTTCAGGATTTGGCGGTGGTGCCAATGTTTATCTTTTTATCATTTTTAGGAGGCAAAGTATCAGTAAGTCACACCGGTTTTATTTGGTGGGGTTTGTTAATAGTAGTGATCGGTATTTCTTTTTGGTTGAAGAAATTGATTGATTATTTGGCCAAAAAATTTGCAATGGAAACAATAGTTTTATTGGCGGCAGGTCTAGCCATCGGGATGGGTTTGTTGTTTGAAAAGGTTGGTTTGAGTTTGGCGTTGGGGGGTTTTTGGGCGGGAGTAATGCTTTCTGAGTCGAACGAAAAGTATGAAATTACAGCCAAATTGGGTTCTTTGCGGGATTTGTTTGCTGGGGTATTTTTTCTATCTTTGGGGTTTTCGATTTCTTTGGTAGCGGTAGCTAATTATTGGAGATTAGTTATGTTGTTAGTATTTGTTTTTGGCTTGATTAAGGTTGGGGTAAGTTTAGCCGGTTTGCTTTGGTGGAAGATTCACCCTAGGGTGGCGTTGACGGTAGCGATTTATCTTTTTGAAGCGGGTGAATTTGCTTTAATTTTAGGTCAGGAAGCAAATTCTAAGGGTTTATTGTCGAGTGATTATTTATCAGTTTTGATAGCAGTAGTGGTAATTTCGATGTTGATTTTGCCGGTTTTACTTTTGTTTGAAGAAAAATTATATTTTTGTTTGCGGCGAGTTTGGAGAGGGAAAGAAGAAAATCTGATGGATTTGGAGTTAGGAAATGATAATTTTTCTAGTGGGGTAGTTTTGTTAGGTTTTGGTAGGGTGGGTAGTTTTGTAGGTGAAAAATTGTTCCGATCGGGTAGGGGATTAGTGGTGGTTGATTATGATTTAAATGTGGTGGAAAAACTTAAACGAAGAGGGGTAAAGGCCATTTATGGTGATGCACTAGAGATGGAAGTTCTTAAGGCGGCGGGCGTAGGGCAGGCAAAAGTAATGGTAATTGCTGTACCTGAGGCAAAGTTAGTAAAGAAAATTATTGAGATGGCGAAAAAAATTAATCCAGGAATAAAAATATTAGCCAGAGCTCATAGGAGAAGTGAAATGAAAGAATTTGTTAGTTCCGGGGCGAGAAAGTGCGTTTTAGTCGAGGAGTCAGTGGGAAGACTAATGCACGGTTATGTTAAGAAGTTTTTACGTTCGAAATGATTAAAAAACGCTTGGGGATTTTTTGGCTGATAGTGGTGGTATTGGTATTGATAGTTGGTTACGGGATCAAATTAAAAAAACAGATTAAATATGACCCTGTTTTGGGAATTAATTTACTTTTAGTAGGAGAAAATAAATTGGCGGTAGTGGTGTTAAAAAATGAGGAGGAACAAGCCAGTTTTTTGATTTTGCCTGAGGAATTAGCCGTTAGCGTAGGGAGTGATGGTGGACGATATCGAGTGGGAAGGTTGTGGGGGTTAGGAGAACTGGAAAAGAAAGTGCCAGAACTGATATTAACAAACGTAAGTGCCGAACTAGGCTTAAAACTGACAGGCTACCTAAAAGTTGATGACGATAATATTAAACCGGAAAAATTATTATTGACGATGACCGATATTTCGGTAAAGACAAACTTAAGTTTCTGGGATAGATGGAGATTGTGGTTGTTGCTTAGAAAAGTAGTGGTTAGTGGTAACTTGATCGAAACTAATTTGGGGTTAGATTTGGTTGAAAAACAAGTTGATCCGGATGGCCAAGTCAATTTTTGGTTGGATAGAGATAAATTTCATCTATGGTCGCAGAGGGAATGGGTAAACCCAATTATTTTGGAAGAAAGGGCAAGTGTGGCAGTTTTCAACAATAGTAGTTTTTTGGGTCGAGCAAGAGATATGGCAAGAATGTTAGAGACGATGGGGGTAAAAATTGTAGAATTGAAAAATGTTGATTATCAGTCGAATGAGTGTCATTATTTAGTTTTTAGAGAAGGATTGGAAAAAACAATTAGGCTACTAGAGAGGGATTTCGGTTGTAAGGAGGGGGAGTTTGAGCCAGTACTTGGATCGGGGAGGGTGGATATTGAAATTTTAGTTGGGTCTTCTGGTTAAACAAACAGGGTTTTTTTAGATATCTTCGTCGATATCGTTTTTTGAATCGAAGATTTCCAGAGGTGTCTCACTTAGTTTATGGGGGCGGAGTGTGGGGTTACTTTTCTTGGTTTTGGGAAATGAGTCCATACCTTTAAGCCGGGCGGATTTTTTGATTTCTCTAATAAAAATGGTTATTGACCGACAGTTAACTGACTTAATCAAAATCTGGTATTTGTTACCTAATCTGAGACAGTGAACCAGGGAAAGACAAAGATCATCAGGTAACGAACCAAGATATTGTTGTTCTGAATTGGTGATTTTAATTTTTCGACCGGCTAGTTTAAAAAAAACTTCTAGACCGACAGAAAGTTGGTTGATAATATTTGGGTCGCCAAGGTTGGTAAGTTGAACAACAATAGTTTTTCCCGGCTCTTCAATAAAACAGATGTTACGATTTGTATTGTTTGTGGAGGTAATAGGAGAAAGGGGTTTTAAAGTGGTTCTAAGTTTTTCTAAATTAATTTTGGCGATCGAATTATAGTTATCGAGAGAAAGAATCGTTTTTAAAGTTAGTTCGGCATCATCTAATTGACCAAGTTCAATTTGAGCCTTAGCGAGACGATTAAGAGTGTTTACGTCTGATGGAATTTGTCTGAGAATTTCTTTATTGGTGGTAATGGCACTAACCCAATTATGACAAAGAGCTTGCCTAATGCTCTTTTTTTCTAGATTGTAAAAATCAAACATGATGAAGTGAAATATATAGTGATTTGTTGTTATAATCAAGTGGATGTCTGGACACTCAAAATGGTCAACAATTAAGCATAAAAAAGCCTTAGGAGACGCAAAGAAGGGGAGTGTTTTCACCAAATTAGCAAAGAAGATTTATATAGCGGTTAAACAGGGTGGTGGAGGAGATCCGGATAAAAATGCGAGTTTAAGGATGGTTTTGGAGGAAGTAAAATTAGCAAATATGCCCAGAGACAATGTGCGACGTGCAATAGATCGAGGTTTGGGAATTAGGGAAAACGGAGATTCGATGATTGAGGTTTGTTACGAAGGTTATCTAAGTCACGGTGTAGGCGTTATAGTGACAGTTTTAACTGACAATCGAAATCGAACGGGGGGGGAAATGAAAGTTCTGTTTGAGCGGGGAGGTGGATCGATGGGGAGACCAGGATCGGTGGCCTATTTACAGAACATTAGCCCAAAAGTGGAAGTCAATGTTGAAAAAGAAGATAGGACAAAATTAATGGAAGTGCTAGAAAAAATTAAGTTGATGGACGAGACGATTAGTGTTTGGACTAATTTAGCCGAATATGAATAAGCGAACGGGGTTTGTAGTGGTTTCTTTGGTCTTAGCCTTTTGTTTGTGGGTGGTTCAGTTTTTTAACGTTGATCTTCGTTTAACTCTAGTGTTGGTATTGACATTGGTGTCTTATGTTTTAGCGGCTTGGGTTCTGTTTGAAGATATGAAAGGGATTGAGTGGATAATGCTTTTAATTTTGCCAGTAATGTTTACTTTAGGGTCAGGTTTATTTTCTTATTATTTGCCGACAGCGATACCTAATTTAGCCGGAGTTAAGTTTGGAATTGAGACAGCAATATTTTTGGCCGGGGTGGTGAGATTCTTATTTTTTGTGATTTACGGGGCAGGGATGTATGCAATATTGTTGACGGAAAATATTTTTTCAGTAGCTTCAATCCGAACGATTCAATTATTAAGAGCGGCTAGGTCAGTTGGTTTCATCTTTT
>Ga0172375_10007780_pt1 | contig 14603 bp, 14 predicted proteins | sample LakKiv1m_FD_114537 | JGI IMG/M metagenome (GOLD analysis project Ga0172375, IMG submission 114537) | Freshwater microbial communities from Kabuno Bay, South-Kivu, Congo - kab_092012_11.1m | ecosystem: Environmental > Aquatic > Freshwater > Lake | place: Democratic Republic of the Congo... | reverse complement strand
TTGGCACAAATGTCTCGCGCCGTTGGAATTCATTTGGTACTTTCCACTCAACGTCCTGAAGTGAACATTATTACCGGCTTGATTAAGGCCAACATTCCGGCCAGAGTAGCTTTGAAAGTATCCTCTCAAATAGACTCACGAACCATACTGGATGCCGGAGGCGCAGAAAAGCTCTTGGGTGCCGGCGATATGCTTTATTCTTCAGGTGATGCCCAGCCGGAACGCTTGCAGTCAGCTTTCATTTCCGAAGGCGAAGTAAAAAAAGTTGCCAAGTATCTGGCAGACAACTACAAAGACGAAGTGATGGAAGAAATTTCCCTCTCGGGCGGCTCAATCTCGGCCGACAAGAGTATTTTTGAAAGCACGCTCGATGATGATGAAGAAGATGAGCTTTATGAAGAAGCTCGCCAGTGCGTCATCGAAGCCGGCAAGGCTTCCACTTCCTATTTACAAAGAAAACTGAAATTAGGCTATGCCCGTGCCGCACGTTTGATGGACATTTTGGAAGAGCGCGGAGTGATCGGCCCCGGAGAAGGCGCCAAGCCACGCGAAGTACTGGAGAAATCACCGATCAACACCGATTCCGATACAGATCAACGCTGATGCAAATCAGGGTTGATCAGAAATATTATCAGAGTAAATCAGTGATCCCATGAGACAGGATGCCAAGAAAATATTAAAGATTGCTCTCGTTTCCGCTCTTTTTCTTTTTATCGTGGCCTTCGCTTTTTTTAATTCCCGAGATCTAATTTTTGGAGTCCAGATAAAAAATGTAAGGTTGGGAGATACCCCGCCCGTGCTGGCAGGTATGAAAGTAACAGACAGCATCCAAAAAGTAACTGGAATGGCAAAAAACGCTGTAAAATTGGTCTTAAATGGCCGAGAAATCTCTATTGATCAATCCGGTAACTGGAGCGAGACAATTATCCTCTCCCCGGGCTATAATATAGTGAACATTTTGGCTCAAGATAAATTTGGGAATAAAGACGAGAAAAATTATAAAATAATATATGAAGCGGAAGAAAATCCCGCTCAATAAAATTATGCAAAAAAAGAAGGAAAAGAAAGAGGACAAAAGTGTGGGGCTAGCAATGTTGGATGATACCTTGAAGGCAATCCAGACCAAGTTCGGCGAAGGTGCCATTATGAAAATGGGCGACACTCCGAAAGTGGATATTAATGTCATTCCGACCGGTTCGATCGGTCTTGATATAGCGCTTGGGGTGGGTGGCATTCCGCGCGGACGTATTATCGAAATCTTTGGCCCGGAATCGTCCGGTAAAACTACTCTCGCCCTGCACATCGTAGCGGAAGCGCAGAAAAAAGGAGGTATTTGCGCCTACGTTGACGCCGAACACGCGATGGATCCGGAATATACCAAGAAACTCGGCGTGAATGTAAACGAACTTTTGATTTCTCAGCCGGACACCGGCGAACAAGCACTTGAAATAGTGGAAAGTCTCGTCCGTACCGGCAAGATCGACGTAGTCGTTGTTGACTCTGTGGCCGCTCTCACGCCAAAAGACGAAATCGAGGGCGATATGGGGGCGTACCACGTGGGCAAACAGGCACGCCTCATGTCACAGGCTCTCCGTAAATTGACTGCCATCGTAGCAAAATCAAAAACCGTAGTTATTTTTATCAATCAGATTCGAATGCAGATCGGCGTAATGTTCGGCAACCCGGAAACCACGCCGGGCGGCAAAGCCTTGAAGTTTTACACCTCTATTCGCTTGGATATCCGCAGAATTGCCCAAATTAAAAAAGGTGAAGACGTGGTCGGCTCCCGCACTCGAGTAAAAGTGGTCAAGAACAAAGTAGCTGCTCCGTTCAAGCAGACGGAATTCGATATTCTCTACGGCGAGGGTATTTCTCGAGAAGGAGAAATCATGGCACTCGGCGAAAAATTCGGTCTAATCGACAAGTCCGGCGCTTCCTATTCCTACAAGGGGAAAGAAGGAGAGAAGACAGCTATGGGTCGTGGTTATGATGCCACTCGCACTTACCTCAAAGAAAATTCTAAAGTGGCCAACGAACTCTTGAAAGAAATTCGCCGGCGCTTTGCTGAACAAAACTAGCTAAATTAAAATATGTACGAAAAAATCCTACAGCCGATTCTTTTTAAATTCGACCCAGAGCGAATGCATATCCTTTTTGTTCGAATCGGTAAAATTTTGGGAGCAACCCGGACCGGCCGCTTCTTGATCGGTCTTTTCTGTGAGTTTGAACACCCTGCCCTAAAAACCAAGGTACGCGGAATCGACTTTAAAAATCCAATCGGTTTGGCAGCCGGATTCGACAAAGATGTTGAAATTACTAAAATAACATCCTCGGTAGGCTTTGGTTTCCTGGAAGTGGGAGCGATCACCCGATATCCATACAAGGGCAACCCCAAACCTCGAGCAGTCCGATTACTAGCCGATCAGTCGCTAGTCATTTCCTACGGCCTCAAGAACCGGGGGGCAGAAGAAATAGAAAAAAGATTGCGCAAATTAAAATTCTCCGTACCTGTCGGCATCAACATTGCAAAAACCAATGACCCAAAAATAAAAGGCTCCGAGTCGATCGAAGATTATCTTGCGACTTACCGAACGCTTTCAAAATACTTTGCCTATGTTACTTTGAATGTCTCCTGCCCCAACGCCGGAGATGGCTGTCTTTTTCAAGACCCGAGCATGCTTCTAAAATTACTAGACGCTTTTTCTAGAGAATCAAAAACTTGCCCAATATTTTTAAAAATTTCGAGCCACCTCACGGAAAAAGAATTAGACGAAATCCTTCTGGTAGTAGAGAAATATCCGTTTGTCGACGGTTTCGTGGTAGGAAATTTGGCCAAAAGGCGTGATCTCTTGAATCTTATTTCTCCTAGAGAAAAATTAGATTTGATCCCTTCGGGAGGCATTTCAGGGCGGCCAATCAAAGAACTTACTACCAAAATGATCCGACATATTTATCGTAAGACCGGAGGTAAATACACCATCATCGGCCTGGGTGGAATTTTTACCGCGGAAGATGCTTATGAAAAGATCAAGGCCGGTGCTTCCCTAGTGCAAGTCATCACCGGTCTCATTTACCGAGGCCCGACTGTGGTAAAGAAAATCAACAAAGGCTTAGTGGAACTTTTTACTCGCGATGGCTATAAAACCATAGGCGAAGCCGTCGGGAAAGAAGTTGATTAAATATATTTTTCTGCTAGTATGGGGCATATAGGCTTCGGCCCATTTTTATTTTTAATTTTAAAACAGTCATGTTTGCATACAACGAAATTCGCGAGAAAAAAATTATAATTTACGATGATGAGCCATGTGAAGTGGTAGAAAGCCATGTCGCCCGCACCCAACAGCGCAAGCCGCAAAACCAGGTCAAGCTTAAGAGTTTGATCTCCGGCAAAACCATCGCAGCTACCTTTCATGTTTCCGACACAGCCGATGAAGCCGACATTGAAAAGCGGGATGTCATGTTCCTGTATCAAAATCGCGGAGAATTTTGGTTCTGTAAACCCGAAGATAAGGGCGATCGATTCAAGATAGACGCCACGGTTATTAATGACCTCACTGCCAAGTTCCTAAAGCCAAATGAAAACGCTGCCGCCCTGGTCTGGACCAATGAAGACGAAGAAGAAAAAATAATCGGGGTAAAACTGCCGATTAAAATGGAATACAAAGTGAAAGAAGCTCCCCCAGCCGTCCGCGGCGACACTTCGAAGGGAGGCAATAAATTTATCGTCCTTGAAAATGGAGCCACTATCACTGCCCCGATGTTCATAAGCGAAGGCGACAAAATCCGGGTAAATACCGAAACCGGCGAATACGTCGAGCGAGTATAAAATAATTAAAAAATCCCCCAGGCTGGGGGATTTTTTAATTACGTGATTTATTTTGCTACGAATGGTAGAAGTCCCATAAAGCGAGCGTGCTTGATGGCGAGCGCCAGCTTTCTCTGGTTCTTAGAGGTGATACCGCTTCGACGGTGGTTGACGATCTTGCCACTCGGATTCAAAAACTTCTTTAGGATGGCAACATCCTTGTAGTCAATATATTTAATGTTGTTGGCTGAAAAATAATCTTGTTTCATTTTTAATTCGTAATTCGTAATTTTTAATTCGTAAGTGCTTTAAAATGGAATGTCTTCCGGGTTAATATCTTCTTCTGGGTATTCAATGGAATCAAGCTCTTCTGTCTTTCCCCCTTTTGGGGTAGCAGTAGCCGAAGCTCCGCTCGGAGCACCGCCAGCTCTCGGTCCAAATTGAGTTCGGTCAGCAACAATCTCTGTGCGATATTTCTTTTCACCGGTATTTTTGTCATCCCAGCTGCGAGTCTGCATTCGGCCTTCCACCAGCATCGAATTTCCCTTTTTCATGTACTGAGCGACTGTCTCCGCCTGCCGACCAAATACCACAACATTGTGATAGTCGGTAGACTCTTGTCTGGCACCATTCTTGTCTTTCCAAACTCGATTAGTGGCTAAAGAAAACGAACATACTTTGATCCCGGAAGGCAACGATCTGATCTCCGGATCACGGGTAAGATTTCCTATGACAAGCGCTTTGTTTAAATACATGACTAAGTTTAAAGTTCAAAGTTATAAAGTTAAAAGTATTCTCTATATCTATGAACTTTTGCTAATTATCTTATAAACTTTCTACTTTTAACTTTTAACTAATTCGCGACCATAGCATCAATCTCTTTGTCGATTTCTTCTTTGTTGATCGGAGCTTCTGCTTTTGGTTCGGTATCGGCTCCTACTCCAGGCGCCGGAGCTCTCCGACGCGGAATTTCCCGACCACCCAAACGCTTTCCGGCAATAGTGTTTTCTTTCACTGTTTTCAAAATCAAAAATCGAATGATGTTTGTGTCCAAATCAAGTTTTTTCTTGAGTTCCAAAACTTTTTCCGGATCCATAACAAACTTTACCCAACCAAAATAAGCAGTATCGTAATTGTGATGCACGTTTTCTATCACTTTCTGCATCGAATAAGCCAAATTGATGAGGGTTGGCATTTCGTCCGAAACGGCCTGGCCGCCTAGATTTGCAATAAGGTCTTTCAAATTGCCGTAGATAGCCGGCACTTCTTCCTCTTTTAGCGAAGGCACCAAAAGATATCCGACCTCGTAGACCCGCGGATCGGCTTCCATCACGTCCTCGGAGGATGTGACGATTTCTTCGTTAATTTCGTTTTCTTGCATAGGCTATATACTAGCAAAATTTCTAGAGCGCGTCAAATTCGGCATAAAAAGCCGATCCCTGGCCACTACCAGCCGATTCTCCCCAGACTCGGCCCTTATAAGCTTCCACAATCAGTCGGACAGAATAGAGGCCATAACCGGTCGAGGAAGTATTGGTTTTGACCGAATCCTTCCCCCGCCCTCCTTCGGTAAAGAGTTTTTTCTTATCCTCGTCGGAAATGCCGATCCCGGTATCTTTCACCGCAAATAATATTTTTTTGTCCTTCTTTTCCAGAAAAACCACTATCTTTCCCTCTTTGGTGTAGTTGATTGAATTGTCGAGCAGATTGTTGACCACTTCTTTTATCCAAAAAACGTCTCCTTGTATTTGGCAGTTCTCGTTCGTAATATTTGTTTCGAGTTTGAGTCCTTTCTTTTCGATAAATTCTTTTCGGAGCACAATTTCGTCTTCTAATATTTTCTTGAAATCAATCGGCTTAATATCATACACCACAGTTCCCTTTTGTAAGTTCGCGGCGTTTAGGATCAAGTCCACCGTCCGAATTCCGGCTTCGTCGGAATCAAGACCATTCTCCGCCGCTTTTTTTATTTCCGGCGAAATCGGCCCAAACATCCCATCCAGAATACCAGCAAAAGTGTATTTCGAATGAGTAAAAGACCCTTTCACTTTGTGATTGATCAAATGCATCAAGCTTTCCCTTTGCTGGATCAGATCTTGGAGGCTAATATTAAGCTCGGCCAATTTTTCTCTCTGCTCTACTTCTTTAATCACGCTCTTTATTAGAGATATTCCAAAAATAAGCACTAAGAGGAATACGCTACTCCTGAAAATCCCCAAGGCAAGCGTATTGGTAAAAATAATTTCTAAAAACAAAACAATCGACAAAAGAAAAACCATAATAGCCGTTCCGGCCACTTTTACATTAAAGAGGCGTTGTTTTAAAATAGCGATTCCAGCAAATAACACAAAGGGTAGAACAAAAAGCGAACCCATGGGAACAAATCTTGTGGTATTGAATGCCAAAAGGAAGATCAGGTTAAAAACGATAATCAAAGCAAACATTATAGACGCTCCTATGATAACCAACCGGAGCTGGGATCGTAATTCTTTTTGTGCTTTAAGAAATTTTCTGGTAATAATAATAAAACCAAAAACTACCAATAAAACAGCAGTAAAGACAAAAATAACTATTCCTGGGGCTACTACTGGATGGGCCACCAGATCGCCAGGAACTTTTATAATCGACGAAAACACAATAGGTGTCAGGGTCAAAAGAGCGGCTAGGCTGGCTACCGGCAAAATAATTTTCTTAAACCAGGATGGAAAAACAAAAACCTTATCCGGAAACACAAGCATTAACACAAAGAAAGACAAGGCTTGGAGGACAGCGAAGAAAATAACAAGCCTAATCGCCCACAAGACAAACAAATCGTTGGTTATTTGATAATTCAGGTAGTTAATTACACCCCAAACAATAGTAATGATTGAAAAAACTAGAAATATTTTGTTTGTAATACTCTTTCTGTCGCTAAAATAGACCAAAAACCCCAACAAGCCGATGCCAGCGACCGAAATTCCTACTGTCAGTAAATCTAGATTAATTTCCATCTCAATAGACTATTTTTTAAGCACGCTATCTACTAATAATCGAGGACTATGCCTGGGGTCTTTCTTATTATACCCCATCCTAAACAAAAACTGCGGATAAAATTCAGTCTTTAAAATCTGTCTTAATTTTTCTCTCAATTCTTCGTGCACTATGATTCCTCCCCAAGGAGAAGTTTTTATGTCTTCAGAAATAGAGTACAAGGAGGTTTTTTCATACAAATTGCCGGAGATAATTTTGTCTTTCTTCCCGTCCTCCCTAGAAAGGATAACGGCAATAACCGGTGTGTGCCTTGCGAATAACTTCGCATTTTGCTTCTCGCTAAGCTTATCCAAATTAACAAAGCGAGCCAGAAGTGGCACCAAAAGAGATATCGCGTTATTTATTCCCATACCAAAAGCGGGAATCCCGACGTGGGACTTCGTAAAATTATTTTTTACATGTTTCGACAACTCCTTCCGAAACGTCCGAGAATCCATCAATTCTATTGATGCCTGATTTACGATATTCCCCACCAAAGATATTGTTTGCGGATCCTTTATAAAAACAATCCGATAATCACCGGGATAAAGTTGCTGTATTTTTTTTAAAAAATCATCCGCGGGAATTCTATCCTCGTATTTTCCTCGATTCACTATCCTTTTTTCTATTTGATGGAAAAGATGTCCGAGCTCAGAGCTTTGTTTGTTGCTTTCTGTAAATTGAATAGTCGCGCACAAATTATTCTCGGGATCATTTTCATACATTACCTGAGCGGTAAAACCAAAAAAGTCAGCAGCGATGATAATATTTTCTATGGCACATCCTATACTGATGTAAGACAAGGTATCTTTCGGGTCTCCAACCGGCAAAATTCTCTTTGTTGATTTAAAAATTTGAATAGAGAGTTTTTTTTCGTCTATCTCAAACTCCCAAGGTTGGGAATTGTGGCTAGAAGGAGCGAGCAAGCCAAACCTTGAGAAAAAGACCAATTTGTCATAATTGTTTTTTTGTTCCTTGAAGTCCGATATGGAGATTTTCCAAGCATCGTAATTTTTTGTCATAATATTTAAATGTTGTTTTTTACCCATTGCTGTTTCCCGTTGCCGGAAAAATATTTGCTGTGACGATACGGCCAGCCGATGATTTTCGGATAAACTTTTTTGCCTTCCTGAGAATAAAGATAGGCATACTCTGAATTTTTTGAACGTAATTCTTGCACGACATGCTCTGTGATTTGTTTTTTCATTTTTGCAGTCAAGGAAACACTTTTTCTTAATTCTACATTTATTTCCAAAATTGGATTCATTCGAGTATCTTCGTTTTTAAAAATAGTCGCTTTCCCTGTTATGAACCCGGATAATTCTTTCTTGTCGAGAGCAGTTCTGATTTCTCCAAGATAAATATTGGCTCCGCGAAAAACAATCGTAAAATCATTTCGAGCAAATAGATAAACTATCGGCAGGTGAAGTACTTGGTCATAAATTCCTGTTTTTTTTGCCTCAGCAATTAAATCTATTCCTATTTCTTTGCATTTTTTCAAAAGTTCTCTAAAGGGAATAACCCCACCTAGATCGGAAAAAGCATAACGTACCAGCGGGATAGACGAGCTAAAGCTGGTAACAACAACTTCACCATCCACCGCCTCAAAATAAGTAAAATAAGGATAATATTGCGCTACGGTCGGCATAGAAGTTGCGTTCGGAAACAACATTTTGAATAATTTCTTATTTTTGTCGGACAAAGAACGCACCAGTGCCGTAAGGGCAGTCTCGTGAGCAATTGTTCCCTGCTCTACTGTTCCGTAAATATTCACAATCTGACTGTATTTATTTCTTATTCCAGTTTTTTTTGCCAAATAATCGCGAAAATCTTCTGAATATCCTTCGGCTGCGGTCAGAATACGTAAGTTGTACTTATTCCACTTGACACCATAGTCTGGTCCATCGTCGATGACATCTTTAATAAACGGGGGATAACCCATAATGACCATATTGTCATAAAGAGCGGCAAATTTTTTACAAGAAATCAAAAACAATTCTTTGTTTGTTCCCGCCGGGACAATCGTCAGCCGATATCCTTTTTGGGCTAATTTATTCAGATTTTTATAGGTAAAAATCCCGCCGATCCAGATACCCAAGCCGAAGCCCAGAACGCATAGAGTGGATGTTTTTTTAGAAAGACCAAATTGATTGACGAAAAGTATTTCCAAGATGGTTTCATAATAAGCATCGTGAACTTCGGAACGAGGAAAATAAAACGGCTCTCCGGTCGAACCGGAGGTTGCCGAAACAGTCGTCGCCTCCGCTAAGCCATTTTCAGGGAACAGCTGTTCATAGGGAAATTTTCTCAAGTAATTGCTTTTTCGAACAAGTGGTATTTGTTTTTTAAACGTTTCAATGTCGGAAACTTTCCCTCTGACTTTATTTTTCTTGGTAAAATTTTTATAAGCTGAAACATTCCGAACAGAAAAATTAAAGAGTTTCATGGCCATTTTTTCTCCTCGTGTTTCCAAGACCGCTGGGTCGACAGATTTTAAATAATTGATTTCTTTCTCTACCCTCAGATTCTTTTTCATTTTAGAACTTTAAAAGTGATTAAAAATTTTCTCCGCCAACCCATTGGCAACAATATTGGTGGCTTTTTTCTCTTTGTCGTTTTGAGAAAAAATCTTACCGAGAACGTCTTTAACTTTGCACACTTTTTCTACTACTGATTGCCGGTTATAGGCCTTATTGCTGTATTCATCAAAAACACCGATTACTCCCCCGGAATTTGTCACATAATCCGGAGCATACAGAATATTTTTTTGAAGAAGTTCTTCTCCTAAGGATTCTTCTGCTAGCTGATTGTTGGCTCCCCCGGCAATTATTTTGCACCGGAGTTCTCCAATGCTTATCTTATTGATTACCCCGGAGAGGGCACAGGGAGAGAACACGTCAACTTGTTGTCGATGAATATCGCCTGGTTCGACAACCTTAACATCAGGAAATTTCCTTTTGATTTCTTTTATCTTCTCCGAGTCAATGTCGGAAACGAAAATATTATGGCAACCCCGGCTTTCAAGCATCTCTGTTAGACCAGCGCCTATTTTTCCCAAGCCTTGAATTGCAAAACTTCTATCTTTTACTTCGGTACTGCCGAATATTTTTTGCAAACATACTTCTATCGCGGAGTAAACACCCAGAATAGTAAATTCCGTGGAATTGTCGTTAAAGCCTACAATGTAAGGAGTTTCTCGTCTTAAGATAGCCAAATCTTCCTGCGCCAGCCCGACATCAGTACCGGTAATGAATTGCCCCTTAAGCAAATCCACATGGCGAGCATATTCTTGCAAGAATTTCGCCTTGTCGGGACTTGTCGGATCGCCAATAATCACCCCCTTGGCGCCTCCACAACAAAGCCCGGCCAAAGCCGCTTTGTGGGACATTCCCCTGGAAAGCCGCAGAGAATCCCTTAAGGCAGCAGTATCGTTTTCGTATCGCCACATCCTAGTCGCGCCAAAAGACGGCAGAATGGGATTTTTTCTATGAATGGAAATATACCCCTTAAAACCCAAATCCTTATTTTCCAAAAGAAAAACAGCGTAGTGGTTATCAAACTCAGGCAGTTCTCGGACTTCTTTTAAATTAGTTATTTCCGTTAACATAAATTATTTAATATGAGCACCATAAGTAATTTCCGTTGGGCTAATATGTCCGCGGACATCGACCCGTTTGTCGTAACCCAAAACTATTTGCTTAATCGCATAGGTCGCAACAACTCCGGCCAAGATAGCGGCCGATCCGAGCTGCGGCCAAGAAACCAATTCCTTTTTTATCACTCTCCCTACCGAAGCAACCATTCTTTTGTCCACCTTATCAATCCCGCCAACTATATCGGAAATAATAAACTCCGCGATTTTTTCCTTGGAAAGGCCGGAAGCCAAAAGGGATTCAAAATATTTTTTTTCTTTTCCAAATATTTTTCTATGCGCTAGATCATATCGCTCAATATGCAGAACTATTCCGTCCCCGTTGTCAGTAACCATTACCACCGGCACTTTGTATTTTTGAGCAAGTACTCGGATGTCTATTTTAATAGACATACTGTCTATCTCGTCGACAATCAGGTCGAGCTTTTTTCGCTTCAAGAGCTTCTCGATATTTTTCTTGTTTACCCCTTCCGGTAAAATTCTGACTTGCGCAAAAGGATTGTCTTCGTAAATCCGGCGAGCCGCCACGACACATTTTGAAAGGCCAATCTGGTGGCTACCGGCGATGATTCTGTTTAAATTAGTTGTGTTCAAGATATCGAAATCGGAAATGGTGATCTCGTTTGCAATGCCTGCCTGGGTCAGCACAAGGGCAATATTGCTTCCCACGCTCATGCCGAACACCGCCACCCTGGCATTTCGCAAGACTTTTTGCTCTTCCTCGGTTATTAAATCTTTGTTTCGGTTGGTTTTAAGTTTCAGGTAATCATCTTTTTTAACTGTTTTTACAACCGATGAACTCCAAGGATAGAAAATGTAAACATATTTATTTTTTGCTTTTTTCAGAAAGTTTGAAAATTTTTCTGTCTTAAACGCCTCCTCTCCGACCGACTGCACGTATTCGGTATTTTCGATCTCAAAAAGTTCTTCCAATTGAGAAGAAAAAGCGTCAACAAAATTTATATTTTTTTGCCTTATAAGTTTCTTTGTCTCTACTTCACTCAATATAATTGGCTTGTATTCTAGCATCATAAAAAACCGTCTATATGGTTACAGCTCTATTATACCCCAAAAAAGCTTAAAAATAAACTATATTTTGAAAAGACGCCGGGCATTGGCCACGATCTGCGTTGCCACTTCCGGCTCAGGTAACCCTTTGATTTCGGCGATTTTTTTCACGATTTCACGCACATAGACCGGTTCATTTCGTTCTCCCCTGTACGGTACCGGTGCCAGGTATGGTGAGTCAGTATCAGTCAAAATCCGATCAAGTGGTATTTTTTTGATTATTTCGGGAAAATTACAATTGCGCTTGTTTTTCCTGGGCTTGTAGGTGATATTACCGGAGAAAGAAATAAAAAAGTCCAGAGCCAGAAATTCTTCCGCGTCCGACCAATCCCCTTCAAAACAATGCACTACTCCGCCTGCATTTTTATGTTCTTTTAAAATCTGAACAACATCGCTGTATGCATTCAAGTTCCCCTCTTGAGGGGTGGCACCAGCCGGGGTGGATAAATTTTCGTAATTATTTCGAACGTGGATCATAAGCGGCTTCCCCGCTTCATTCGCTATTTTTACCTGCTCGGTAAAAACTTCTTTTTGTTTCTGAGCACTAGCTTCGTTAAAGTGAAAATAATCGAGTCCGCATTCCCCGATGGCGACCACTTTCGAGTCGCGCGCCATCGCCAAATATTTTTCGTGATCAAAAACTTCCGCACGGGAAGTAAAGCCGGGCCCACTTACCTCCTCGGGGTCGTGATAACTTTCTTCCAGATGAATCGGGTGAAGGCCGATGCAAGCGTAAACTCCCTCCGGATACCTGTGGGCGATCTCGATCGCTCTGGACGAAGTAGTGTCTTGACTGCCGATATTGATGAGCCAGGTATCCTCCCCCAAGGCACGCTTGATCACCGCCTCTCCGTCTTCCTGGAAAGCTTTGAAATTTACGTGACAATGAATATCGATATATTTCGGCATAAATTATTTTGAAAGTTTTCTAATAAGTCCCCGGTACAAACTTTTCACGTTTTCGCGCGCTTCTTCTCCAATAGATCCGTAATGTTTAAAACTCGGGGAAGCATTGATCTCAATGATAACACAACTGTTCGGGTCCTCTAAGGGACCCTCTTTTTCATAGATAAAATCAACTCCGGCAAAAGAAAGCCCTATAGTATCGGCTGCTCGGCCCAGCCAATTTTTCACTTCTTCGCTGCCCTTGTCCGAAAAATCAGAGAGTACCTCCCCTCCCGAAAAAGGTTTTTTCTCATAGACCAAAAATACTTTCCCATCCAAAATTCCGGCACAGAAATGCCGACCTCGTGCCTCTTCTTCGATCCGTGCATATTTTTCGAAATTCTCCGCCTCTTTGATGGCTCTTGGAAGCTCGTCTTCCTTTTCCACCCGGACAACGCCCCGCGCCCGCGACAAGCTGTTCGGCTTTACAATAATGGGATATTTCAGGCTCGAAATCTCTTTTTGAACAAAAGAAAAATCAGGGATCGGCAATGCCAACAGTTTTCCGTTGGGCACTCGATAGCCAGCCTGATCTAAAAAGAAAAGGGTCATGGTTTTGTCGTTAGCCACCTTCGATACTCCGAGATTGTTTATGTCCCAGGAACTGCCTTTGAAAAATGATTTTCGGCCGTCCGGGAAGAGAAAATACCCTCCGAAAACATTGTCTTCTCCGAAAACTACCTGGGCCCCGAATTCCGGTGCCAGTTCTCCGATGATTTTTGAAATAAAAGAAAAATCTGAATTTTTTTGCATAAACTCTAGCAAGGACCACCCTTGTTGAAACTATTTTAACAATTGAGTAATCAGAGCCGTCATCTGGTCTTTCTTTTTGGGGTTGCTCTCCGCTATTAAAAGAGTCAGTGCGGTGAGAGCATTCGGACTAATTCCTCTCGCACCTTTTACCTTGGTCTTTCTCAAAAACCAAATAAAGGCAAAAGCACCAGAACGTTTGTTGCCATCTAAAAAAGGGTGATTTTTCACCATAAAGTACAGCAAATGCGCCGCTTTTTCTTCAAGCGTTTTGTAAACATCTTGCCCACCAAAGGCTTGCATCACGTTTCCCACAATTCCCTCCACGTTTCCATTTTTTCTTTCCAGGGCAAAAAGGTCTGTGGCCTCACCTTTCTTAATGAGTTCGAAACGAAAATCGATAATCGCTTTTTCTAATTCCACGCCAGAAAGCTGGATTGCTTTTTTTGTGGAACCAAAAGGCTTCAGGGTCTCTTTATCATAAGCGTCGATTGAAACCCAGGTGCTGGAAAATTCTTTGATTAATTCTAAAATTGTTTTTGGGTCCAATGTAATATGTTCAGGCAATAAAGCCTGAATATCTGTGACTGACTTCATAAAAGCCTCGTAGTTTTTCGTAATTTGTTTGCGGTTAATCGTATAGCCTCTAATTATGTGCTCTCGCAATGTCCTGGTCGCCCATTTACGAAATTCGGTAGCTGTTTTACTGTTTACTCGATACCCAACAGATAAAATGGCGTCCAAGTTGTAAAATTCAATCCGGCGTTCTACCCTACGATTGCCCTCAATTTGAACTGTTGCATTTTTTGCAACAGTTACTTTTTTGTCCAATTCTTTTTCTATATAAATATTCTTCAGGTGCCTGGAGACAACAGACTTATCACGACCAAAAATCGCGGCAATTTGATCTAGGGTTGCCCATATTGTTTCGCGCTTGAAATCCCCTCGGAATTCAATCGCTCCAGATTTTGCCTGATAAATTATCACTTCTTTCTTCATAAGAATGATTATAACATTTATCCCACGACTACCAGAATTTAGTTTTCTAATTTACTAAAAATACCATTGACTATTTTGTGGTCTAAGAAATTTCTAGCAAGGACTCCCCTTGCTTAAATCAATTCCAACCAAAAAGTTTGCAAGAATTTTAGTTAACATAAAATTTTATCCATTTTTTTGTTCTGCTAATTTTTTTCGGATTTCCATTTCAAGTTTACCTAAATTATTTTCACCAACGCCAGTTTCACTTGCATCTGTTTTGTGAACACCCCAAAATGTATCGCCCCACCAATTTGTCTCTTCTAGATATTTTTCTCCGGTGTTCAAAAACCTTTGATAGTTTTCCTGATTTAGTTTTGGATCAAATTTCTGTTC
>Ga0172375_10007779_pt1 | contig 14604 bp, 11 predicted proteins | sample LakKiv1m_FD_114537 | JGI IMG/M metagenome (GOLD analysis project Ga0172375, IMG submission 114537) | Freshwater microbial communities from Kabuno Bay, South-Kivu, Congo - kab_092012_11.1m | ecosystem: Environmental > Aquatic > Freshwater > Lake | place: Democratic Republic of the Congo... | reverse complement strand
GATAATGTCGTGGTATCGGTCGAGTTGATCAGCGAGATCGCGATGGAGAAGGAACTGCGTTTCGCCATTCGCGAAGGCGGTCGCACGGTCGGCGCCGGTGTCGTCACGGAAATCATTGAGTAATTTTCAGGAAAGACTATGCGTGAATTAATAACCCTGGAATGTACGGTTTGCAAACGGAGAAATTATTCTTCCGATAAGAATAAGAAGCTCCATCCAAACCGGGTTGAATATAAGAAGTACTGTCGTTGGTGCAAAAAACATACAGTGCATAAAGAGACCCGTTAATATGCGAACAGAGGTGAGTAGCTCAATTGGCAGAGCACCGGTCTCCAAAACCGGGGGTTGCGGGTTCAATTCCTGCCTCACCTGCTATTTGTTGCTATCAGATATTTCACCGGTTGTCCACACGGAGGAAAGCAAATCATGATTAAACGCATCCGCGAATTTTTCGAAGGTGTCGCTTTCGAGATGAAGAAAGTGTCCTGGCCGACCTGGCAGGAATTAAAAGGCTCGACGCTGGTCGTCTTGCTTTTATCCGCGATTTTATCGGTTTTCCTGTTCGTCGTCGATCTGATTTTATCCAAAATTGTCCACGTAATTTTATAGTGTTGCTATGGAATGGTACGTATTAAGAACATACTCCGGTAAGGAGAAGAAAGTCAGAGAGGCAATTCTGATCGAAGCCGAACATGCCGGCATGAAGGAAATTGTCAAGGACGTTCTCGTTCCGTCTGAAAACATCATGGAGATGCGTGAAGGTAAAAAACGTGTTCGCAACAAGGTCTTTTTTCCCGGTTATGTGCTGGTCAATATGGAAGTCACCAAGGAATCTCAGTATCTGGTGGAGAATATCCCCGGCGTTATGAATTTCGTGGGGGCTGCCGGCCGGCCGCAACCACTCAAATCGGATGAAGTCAAGCGCGTCATGGGCGAAGTCGAAAAAAAGGACGGCCGTGAGGTTCTGGCCGTACCTTTCAAGATGGGCGATCCGGTAAAAGTCATTGACGGGCCGTTCATCGATTTCCGCGGCGTCGTCCAGGAAGTCAACGAAGACAAGCGTAAATTAAAAGTATCCGTAAGTATTTTTGGTCGTCCAACACCAGTCGAGTTGGACTTTTTACAGGTAGAATTGGAGAAGTAGGTGTACTATGGCGAAGAAAGTTCTAGCTACCGTCAAATTACAAATCGAAGCTGGCAAGGCTAATCCGTCGCCGCCGGTTGGTCCGGCGCTGGGTCAGCATAGCGTCAACATCGTTGAATTCTGCAAGGCGTTTAATGCCCGCACCCAGGATCAGGCCGGCTTGATCATTCCGGTTGTAATCACGGTTTACTCAGATCGCTCGTTCACTTTTATAACCAAGACCCCGCCGGCGGCCGTATTACTCTTAAAAGCCGCCAAATTAGAAAAAGGCTCGGGCGAACCCAACAAGAACAAAGTCGGGACGGTAACGCTGGATCAGGTCATGGAAATTGCCAAATTGAAAATGCCCGACCTGAACGCCCACACGGTCGAACAGGCCGCCGCCATGGTCAAAGGAACCGCCCGCAGTATGGGTATCATAATAAAGGAGTAAGAGGATTCAACGTTATGAAATACTCAAAGCGAGTTGAACAAAACAATAAAAAAGTTGACCGTAAAAAAGAATATGCCCTGCATGAAGCCCTGGAGTTACTGAAAAGTTGTAACACCGTAAAATTCGACGAGACAGTCGAAGCTCACATCAATCTGGGCGTCGATCCGCGCCATGCCGATCAGAATGTCAGAGGCACTGTTTCTTATCCGCACGGTACCGGTCGTAAAGTCCGGGTTCTGGTAATGACCAAGAGCAAAATCGAAGACGCCACAAAAGCCGGAGCCGATTACGCCGGTCTGGAAGAATATATCGAGAAAATCCAGAGCGGTTGGGCTGATATTGATGTCATTATCGCCACTCCGGATGTCATGGGACAGGTCGGCAAGCTGGGCAAGGTACTCGGTCCGAAAGGCCTGATGCCCAATCCTAAAAGCGGAACCGTGACCAATGATGTCGCTGCGGCAGTAAAGGAAGTCAAGGCTGGCCGGATTGAAGTCCGGGTCGATAAAACCGGTATTATCCACACTGTCGTCGGGAAGAAGTCATTCTCGGTCGAGAATCTGGAAGAAAATGTGAAAACCCTGATGGCGACCCTGATGCGTATGCGTCCGGCTTCGGCCAAAGGTATTTACATTCAGAAAGTCACTCTCACTACCACGATGGGACCCGGCGTTAGAATCGATAAATCCACGGTCATAGCATAGTCAGGAGTTAAGATGCCGAATCAGAAAAATATCCAGATCCTGGAAAACGTTAATGAAAAATTTCCCAAAGCGCGGGGAATTTATTTTACCAACTACAAGGGTTTGAACGTTCAACAAATGACCGATTTGCGTAAAGAACTTTTTGCAGCCAATATTGAATATAAGGTTGTCAAAAAGACCCTGACCAAAATTGCCGCCAAGAAAGCCGGACTGGATTCGATCGATAATGTCCTGGATGGTCAGACCGCGCTGGCAATTTCCTATACCGATCCGGCTCAACCCGGAAAAGTAATCAGTGCCTTTATTAAGAAAAATAAGATAGAAAAGCTGGCTATCACCGGCTGTATCTATGATGGTGTATTATTTGGGGCCAATCAGGTCGAGGCCGTCATCAATCTGCCTTCCCGGCAGGAATTGCTGGCAACCCTGCTTGGAACCCTGAATGCTCCGATGAGTAACCTGGCTGGTGTCCTGCGCGCCACGATGAGCAAACTGGTCGGAACATTGAATTCTTTAAACAACGAAAAGCAACAATCATAAGTATCGCAGTAAAAGGAGGTTTTTAGAAATGGCGAACATAACAAGAACAGACGTCCTGGAATACCTGGAAAAGGCAAACATGCTGGAGATCTCGGAATTGATTAAAGAGATCGAGCAGAAATTCGACGTAAAAGCCGCCGCTCCCGTAGCAATGGCTGCTGTGGCTCAGCCGGGCGCCGCCGCTGAAGCCGAAGCGGTTGAAGAACAGACCGAATTCAACGTTATCCTGAAAGAAGTCGGCGCCAACAAGATCAATGTGATCAAAGTCGTCCGCGCGGCCACCAGTCTGGGTCTGAAAGAAGCCAAAGACTTAGTCGACGGCGCCCCCAGCACGATCAAAGAAGCGGTTTCCAAAGACGAAGCTGCCGAACTGAAAAAACAACTCGAAGAAGCCGGAGCCAAAGTCGAAGTTAAATAAGCTGTCGCATTATTCCAGCCTCGACATTTTATGATAACCTTTGTTTTTCATATAAACAATGTCCCCTTTGTTTGGGGGGAAAATCCAATTAAAAGGAGGGATACTTTTGAGTAATACTCTCCCCTATGCAGAAGAGCGGAAGTCTTTTGCTAAAATCAGATTGGTGCAAAAGATGCCCAATTTGCTGGAAGTACAGTCGAAATCATTCGATGAATTTTTACAGAAAGATGTTCTTCCTCAGGAGCGCCTGCTGATCGGACTCGAATCGGCATTTAAAAATGTCTTCCCGGTCGAAGACGCTCACGGCAATTACCTTCTCGAGTATAAATATTACACAATCGGCGAACCGCGCTACACTATCAAGGAATGCCTCGAACGGGGTGTCAGTTACACGGTTCCGCTGAAAGTCAGATTGGTTCTGCATATCAGCGAAGAAGGCATCTCCAAAGGTGACTATCAGGCCGGTATCGAGCAGGACATCTTTTTCGGCAATGTCCCGTACATGACCGAAAAGGGCACTTTCATTATCAATGGCGCCGAACGCGCAATTGTCAGTCAGCTGCAGCGTTCGCCGGGCGTATTCTTCGACGAAGCCGAACACACCAATGGTATGAAGATTTACTCGGCGCGGGTCATTCCGTTCCGCGGCTCGTGGGTCGATTTCGTGATCGATACCCGCGACATTCTGAGCGCCATCGTCGATCGTCGTCGTAAATTCCCCGCTACGATCTTGCTGCGGGCTTTCGGCTATCCGACCAATGAGGATATCGTCAACCTGTTTGGAATCGGGAAGCGTTATCCGGTTACGGAAACTTCGAAAGACCTGATCGGTAAAGTGATGGCGGAAAATGTCGTCGATCCGGAAACCGGCGAAGTCATTTCCGAAATCAAGGAAGCCATCGTCGTTGACAAGGATTTTCTGAAAAAGTGCAAGCATCACGGCGTCCAATCTTTACTCGTTTTCACGACTAAAGACGATATCGAACGCAACGTTTTCATGAATACTTTCCGCAAGGATACGCAAACCAATGACGAAGAGTCGGCACTTTATTTTCTCTATCGCACCCTGCGTACCGGTGAACCACCGAATTTAGAGACCGCCAAGAAGTTCGTCGAGCGTTTATTCTTCAGTCCCAAGAAATACGATCTTGGGCAGGTCGGTCGTTACCGTATCAACAAGAAATTCAACCTGAAAGTACCGCTGGAAGAATGTGTCCTGACCCGCGAAGACATTGTCGAAATCATGAAACGCATCGTCGATATGAAAAAAGGCAATCTCGGCCCGGACGATATCGATCACCTCGGCAATCGCCGTGTCAGAACCGTCGGTGAGCAACTTACTAACCAGTTCAACCTGGCGTTCACCCGTATGGCGCGCACGATTAAAGAGCGAATGAACCTGCGTGAATCCGAAAATCTGACTCCGCAGGATTTGATTAACTCGCGGATCATCACTTCCGTGATCAATTCATTCTACGGCACGAGCCAGCTTTCACAATTTATGGATCAGACCAATCCATTAGCCGAAATCACTCACAAACGCAGAGTGTCATCCCTCGGACCGGGCGGTCTGTCCCGCGAACGCGCCGGATTCGAAGTCCGCGACGTGCATTATACCCATTATGGCCGGCTCTGTCCGATTGAGACCCCGGAAGGTCCGAACATCGGCCTGATTGCCTCGCTTGCGACGCATGCTTATGTAAATAGTCTGGGCTTTATCGAAACGCCATACCGGCGCGTCGAAAAAATCGACGGCGTCCCGACGGTGACCGATAAGGTCGAATACCTTTCGGCCGACGACGAAGACCGCGAACTGATCGCACAAGCCAACGCGCCGCTCGACGCCCAGGGACATTTTATCAATCCGCGCGTCAGAGCCCGGATCAAAGGCGAATTTCCGATTGAGTCTCCCGATAAAATCAAATACATGGACGTCTCACCCGAGCAAATCGTTTCGATCTCAGCCGCCCTCGTGCCGTTTCTCGAACACGATGACGCCAACCGCGCCCTGATGGGTTCGAACATGCAGAGACAATCGGTGCCATTACTCAATCCCAAACGACCGATCGTCGGGACTGGCCTGGAAGGCACGGTAGCCCGCGATTCCCGTTCAGCAGTTTTGGCTCCGGTCAATGGCGTAGCGGAGGAAGTCACCGCCGATCACATCGTGATCCGGACCGATCTGGAAAACGAACTTTACTTAGACGAGAATCAGGGAAAAGTACGGATTGATCTATCTAAATTTCTGCGCACCAACCAGGATACCTGCATCAACCAGAAACCTCTGGTCAATGAGGGCGATCGTGTGAGAGCCGGCGATACGATCGCCGACGGATGCGCCACCGATAAAGGTGAACTGGCGCTCGGCCGTAACGTTCTGGTGGCTTTTATGCCCTGGCGCGGATATAATTTTGAAGATGCCATCATCCTGAGCGAACGCTTGGTTTATGATGACATTTTTACTTCTATACATATAAAGGAGTTCGAACTTGAAGTCCGGGATACCAAGCGCGGCAACGAAGAGTTGACCCGCGAAATCCCGAACGTCAGCGAAGAAACCACCAAGAATTTAGACGCCAACGGAATCATCCGCATCGGCGCGGAAGTCGAACCGAACGACATTTTAATCGGTAAAGTGACTCCGAAAGGCGAGACCGATCCGACTCCTGAGGAGAAATTGCTCAGAGCCATTTTCGGTGAAAAAGCCAGCGATGTCAAAGACGCTTCCAAGCGGGCCGACCCGGGTATCCGGGGAGTAGCCGTCGACACCAAACTTTTCACCCGGAAAAGCAAGGTCAGCCGTCTGGATGAAAAACGCCAGATAGACGAAGAGACCAAGAGAAGCGTTCAGAAGCACATCTATCTGAAAGAAAGACGCGACCTGTTGTTGCGGAATCTCCTGAAAGGAGCTTCGAGCGCTGGAATTAAGGACCTGACCAATGGCAAAACCGCTCTCAAGTCCGGGATCGTGTTCAGTGACGATGTCATCGCCCAGCTGAACTTCGAAATCCTCAGTTTGGAAACTCCCTGGACGACCAATGCGCAACTCAATGAGAAAATCGAAAAAGTCGTCAAGAGTTATTTCATCCTCAGCCAACGCATCGATGAAGAATTGGAGCAGAGCATTTACAAAATCAAGGTTGGCGATGACCTGCAGCCGGGAGTTTTACAACTGGCCAAAGTCTATGTAGCTAACAAACGCAAAGTCCAGGTCGGCGATAAAATGGCCGGACGCCACGGAAACAAAGGTGTCGTTTCAATCATCGTTCCGAAAGAGGACATGCCTTTCCTCGAAGATGGCACACCGGTTGACATTGTCCTGAATCCGCTGGGCGTACCTTCCCGTATGAACCTCGGACAGCTCTATGAAACCATGCTCGGCTGGGCCGGTAAGGAACTGGGCTTGTATTATGAGACCCCGGTCTTCAACGGTGCGACCGAAAAGGAAGTCTGCGACGAACTAAAGAAGGCTGGTCTGCCGGAAACCGGCAAGGTAACTCTGGTCGATGGCCAGACCGGTGAACCGTTTGATAATCCGGTCACCGTCGGTCAAATCTACATGATGAAGCTGGGACACTTAGTCGAAGACAAGATGCACGCCCGCTCGACCGGCCCCTATTCGCTGGTTACTCAGCAGCCGTTGGGTGGAAAAGCTCAATTCGGCGGTCAGAGATTCGGCGAAATGGAAGTGTGGGCTCTGGAAGCCTACGGCGCGGCTTATACCTTGCAGGAAATTCTGACGGTCAAATCCGACGATGTCGATGGTCGTTCGAAAGTGTACAACGCCATTGTCAAAGGCGAAAGCTTCTCCGATTTCGGCGTGCCGGAATCCTTTAATGTCTTGCTGAAAGAGTTACAGGGCCTGTGTGTCGAGATGGATATAAATTAATCCAAGGACGGAGGTGTAATAACCGATATGAATTATACTAAACCATATACTTTTCGCGGTGAGTTTGAAAATATCACGATTCACCTGTCTTCCCCGGAAACGATTCTGACCCGCTCGCATGGCGAAGTCCTGAAACCGGAAACGATTAACTATCGTTCCTACAAACCGGAAAAAGACGGCCTGTTCTGTGAAAAGATTTTCGGCCCGGTTAAGGACTGGGAATGTCATTGCGGAAAGTACAAACGTATCCGCTATAAAGGCATTATCTGCGACCGTTGCGGCGTAGAAGTCGCCCGCAAAAAAGTCCGCCGCGAACGTCTCGGACATATTACCCTGGCGGTTCCGGTCGTGCATATCTGGTTTCTCAAGTCGATCCCGAGCAAGTTGTATTACCTGCTCAATATTCCCACCAAAAGACTGGAAGAGATCGTCTATTATGAGAAATACGTCGTACTGAACCAGGGCGGTTCCAGTCAGCCTTTCAAATCGGTCATTACCGAAGAAGAATATTTTGAGAATATGCAGGCTTTCGGCCCGAAAACCGAGCTGTTTGACGAAGAAGAAGCCAAAAGCTACTTCATCGCCAAAACCGGTGGCGAGGCCATTCGCGAGCTGTTGCAGAAAGTCGATGTCGAAATATTAATTCAAAGCCTCAAAGACGAATTAAAAACCAAAAAATCACCGACCCAGAAAGCCGAAATCCTGAAAAGACTGAAAGTGGTCAAGGCTTTCCTCAATCAGGAAGGCAAACCGATCAACAAACCGGAATGGATGATTGTCACGGTACTTCCGGTAATTCCGCCGGATTTGCGCCCGCTCGTTCCGCTGGAAGGCGGCCGGTTCGCAGCCAGCGATCTGAACGATCTCTACCGGCGCGTCATCATTCGCAACAACCGCCTGAAACAACTGATCGAGATTAAAGCCCCGGACGTCATTCTGCGCAACGAAAAACGTATGCTCCAGGAAGCCGTCGATTCATTGTTCGATAACAGCCGCCGCCGGGCGGAAGTCCGCAGCGGTACGCGTCGTCCCCTGAAGAGCCTGAGCGACATGCTAAAGGGTAAAGAGGGCCGCTTTCGCCAGAACCTGCTCGGCAAACGCGTCGATTACAGCGGCCGTTCGGTGATCGTGGTTGGACCCAATCTGCGCCTGAACGAATGCGGTTTGCCCAAAGACATGGCAATTGAACTTTTCAAGCCGCATATCATTCACGCCCTGCTCCGCCGTCGCTTAGCCAAGACGCCCAAAGCCGCCAAAACTATGGTAGAGCGGAAGGACGCCGAGGTTTACCGCGTGCTGGAATATGTGGTCAAGGATTATCCGGTTCTGCTGAACCGCGCTCCGACGCTGCACCGGTTGGGCATTCAAGCTTTTCAACCGAAACTGATCGAGGGCAAGGCTATCCAGATTCACCCGTTGGTCTGCGCAGCCTTCAACGCCGACTTCGATGGCGACCAGATGGCCGTCCACGTTCCGCTCTCCTTCGAAGCCCAAATCGAATGTCGTCTGCTGGCGCTTTCGAGTCATAATATTTTACATCCGGCGCACGGACATCCGATTGCGATTCCTTCTCAGGATATGGTGCTGGGAGTCTATTATATTACCCGCCAGCGAGAAGGCGCTCTGGGAGCCGGGAAAATATTTTCTTCTCCGCATGAGGCAATTTATGCCTATGAAATCGGGGAAGTCGATTTGCATGCAAAGGTAAAAATCCGGATCAACGGCAAAATCGTCGATACCACTATCGGACGGGCGCTGTTTAACAGCCTCCTGCCGGCCGGGATGGAATATTACAACGAGCTGATCAGTAAAAAACGCCTCGAGAAAATCGTCGGGTTTGTTTTCCAGGAAGCTGGTAACTACGAGACCGTCAAATTTCTTGATAATCTGAAAAACATCGGTTTCAAGTATGCCACCAAATCGGGAATTTCAATTTCGATTTCGGATGTACTTATACCGGAAGAGAAAGACGAAATTTTATTGGAATCTTTCGAACGGGTCGAAGATATTCAGCAAAAATATCAGAAAGGTATTCTGACCGAAGGCGAACGCTATAATAAGGTAATTGACAACTGGACCCACACGACCAACCGTCTCTCGGAAGTGATGCTTGAACATATGGCCACGGACCGGCAGGGTTTCAATCCGGTCTACATGCTGGCCGATTCCGGGGCGCGTGGTAGCGGTGAACAGATTAAACAGTTAGCCGGAATGCGTGGTCTCATGGCTAAACCGCAGAAATCCATGACCGGTCAGGTCGGCGAAATTATCGAAACGCCGATCACTTCCAACTTTAAGGAAGGCCTGACGGTGCATGAATACTTCATTTCCACGCACGGCGCCCGTAAGGGTTTGGCGGATACGGCCCTGAAAACGGCTGACGCCGGTTATCTGACCCGCCGTCTGGTCGATGTTGCCCATGATGTAGTAATTACTGAGGAAGACTGTCAGACGATCAACGGTATTGAAATTACCGCCCTCAAAAAAGAAGAAAACATTATCGAATCACTCGCCGACCGCATCGTCGGAAGAGTAGCTCAGGAAGATGTTTATAATCCTGACGATGAAAATGAAATCTTTGTCGAAGTCGGGCAGGAAATCACCGAAAAAACCGCCCAGATGATTCAGAATTCCGGAATAGAAAAAGTCCGGATTCGCTCGGTACTGACCTGCGAATCGCTGCGCGGTGTTTGCGCCCGATGCTACGGCCGCAACCTGGCTACCGGAAAACTCGTCAAGGTCGGCGAAGCGGTCGGAATCATGGCCGCTCAGTCAATCGGCGAGCCGGGCACACAGCTCACCCTGCGAACTTTCCATTACGGCGGTACGGCGGCGCGTATCGTAGAAGAGTCCGAAACCGTCTCGAAAACCAAGGGCCATGTTCGGTTTATGGATTACCGGGCTGAGAAATACAAGGATTCCAATTATTCAGTGGTCCTCTCGCGCAGCTCCATCCTCAATATTGTCGATGATAATAACCGGACGACTTCAACCTATAATATCCCTTACGGTGCTCATATTTATGTCAATGAAGGCGATCTGGTCAAAATCGGACAGACTCTTTTCCGTTGGGATATTTACATGGATCAGATTCTGGCGCTCTATTCCGGTCAGGTGCGATTTGTGGATTTAATTGAGAATGTGACTTATAACGTCGATTTCGATGAATCCGGGCATAAAACAATCACCGTGATCGAAGCCAAGGACCGATCGATCCAACCGCGCATCGATATTGTCCGCAAGGAAAAAGGCAAAGAAGTTGTATCCCCCGGTTACATTCTGCCGGTGCGCGCAATGCTGATCGTTCAGGATGGCGAGGAAGTCGTCGTCGGTGATATTTTAGCCAAGAAACCCAAGGAAACCGGTAAAACCAGCGATATCACCGGGGGACTGCCGCGCGTGGCCGAACTGTTTGAAGCCCGCCGTCCGAAAGACCCGGCCGTTATCACTGAAATCGACGGAAAAATTTCTTTCGGAAAAACCGAGAAAGGTATCCGGGAAGTCATCGTCACCGGCCTGGACGGAACCACTAAAAAGTACAAGATGCCGTACGGCCGCTACGTATTAGTGAACCAGGGAGACGAAATCCGCGCCGGTGAAAGACTCTGCGAAGGTCCGGTTACACCGCAGGACATTCTGGCGGTTCAGGATCCGCGTAAAGTTCAGGAATATCTGGTTAATGAAATCCAGGAAGTCTATCGCCTGCAGGGTGTGCGTATCAACGACAAGCATATTGAAGTGATTGTGCGCCAGATGATGCAGAAAGTCCGTATCGAGGATTCCGGCGATACCAACCTGCTGGAAAAGGATCGGGTCAACCGTAACGAGCTGATCGAAGAAAACAAGCGTATGAAGGATTACGTCGTGATCGTCAATGCCGGCGATTCGGACTGGGACGAAGGCGACGTTGTTTCCAAGAAAGAATTTGCCAAATTCAACCGTCTGCTGAAGGAAGAAGGTAAAAACCCGGCCAAAGCCCGTCCGGCTCACCCGGCGCAATTCACCGAAATGCTACTCGGTATTACCCGCGCTTCCCTGAATACCGAATCGTTCATTTCAGCGGCTTCGTTCCAGGAAACTACGCGTGTTCTGACCGACGCCGCCGTGGCCGGTAAAATCGATTATCTGCGAGGTTTGAAAGAAAACGTGATTATGGGACGTTTGATCCCGGCCGGTACCGGTTTGCGGAAATATAACGACCTGGTTGTCGTCGAGCCGGAGCAGGAAATTGAAGAATGGAAAATACTGGAAGAACAGAAGAAAGAGAAAGAAAATGAGCTGGCAGCCCTGCAAAAATAAATGTCAGGTCGATAAAATCTGTTGCTTAAAATCTTTACTTATCGTATTTTTACAGGCTTTTATTATGGAGAGAATATGCCGACAATTAACCAACTAATTCGCAAAGGTCGCGAAGTAGTCAACAAGAAAGAAAAAGCGCCCGCTTTACGCGGTTCCCCGCAGAAACGCGGAGTATGCACGCGCGTTTACACCACGACTCCCAAGAAGCCGAACTCGGCTTTACGGAAAGTCGCACGTGTGCGTTTGACTAATGGAATCGAAGTAACGGCCTATATTCCGGGTGAAGGGCATAACCTCCAGGAACACTCGATGGTATTAGTGCAGGGCGGACGCGTCAAGGATTTACCCGGTGTGCGTTACCACATCATTCGCGGCACTTTGGATACCAGCGGTGTCAACGATCGTAAGAACAGTCGCTCCAGATACGGCACAAAACGGCCGTCCTAACAGGGAGAACATTGTATGTCACGCAGAAGAAAAATTATATCCCGCGAAATTATTCCCGATCCGAAATATGGCGACATTATGGTAGCCCGTTTTATTAATTATCTTTTAAAGCAAGGGAAGAAGTCGGTCGCCGAAGCCTCCTTTTATGATGCTATTACTCAGGTTGAGACCAAGCGCAAAGGTAATGGACTCGATGTGTTTAGAAAAGCGATCAGCAATATCTCACCGATCATGGAAGTAAAATCCCGTCGTATCGGTGGGGCTACCTATCAGGTACCGATTGAGGTCAAACCCGAAAGACGTTTTGCGCTGGCTTCTCGCTGGCTGATTAATTATGCCAAGTCCCGTCCGGGCAAATCGATGGCTGAGAAATTGGCTTCCGAAATGATGGCGGCCGCGGACGGCGAAGGCGGCGCCATAAAAAAACGTGAAGATACCCACAAAATGGCCGAAGCCAACAAGGCTTTCGCACATTTCAGATGATTGAATAGGTAGAATAAGGTGAAATCAGAAAACCTCAATAAAGTAAGAAATATCGGCATCATGGCTCACATCGATGCCGGTAAGACTACTACTACTAAGCGGATTCTGTTTTACACCGGGAAAGTCCATAAAATTGGCGAAGTCGATGACGGAGCCGCTACAATGGACTGGATGGCGCAGGAGCGCGAACGCGGAATTACCATTACTTCCGCTGCCACGACCTGCTACTGGAATCAGCATCGCATCAATATTATCGACACACCCGGACACGTCGACTTTACGGCTGAAGTCGAACGCTCGCTGCGGGTTTTGGATGGTGCCGTCGCGATTTTCTGCGCCGTCGGCGGCGTCGAACCCCAAAGCGAAACCGTCTGGCGGCAGGCAAATAAATATCACATTCCGCGGATCGCGTTTGTCAATAAAATGGATCGTGCGGGTGCTAATTATTTTAATGTGCTGGCTATGATTGAAAACCGGTTGAAAGCCCATCCGGTTCCGGTGGAACTACCGATGGGCGCCGGAGAATTATTCACGGGTGTGATCGATTTAATCGCACAGCAAGCCGTACTTTACGACGAAGCTTCGCTGGGCAATCAATATTTTTACGCTGCGATTCCGAATGATTTGAAGGAAATTGCCGCTGAATACCGCCTGAAACTGGTCGAAGAAGCCGCTAATTTTGACGATATCATTTTTGCCAAATATCTGAATAGCGAAGAAGTCACACCGGAAGAGTTACGCCACGGTATTCGCAAAGGTACCCTCGAGAATAAAATCGTGCCGGTGCTTTGCGGGTCGGCTTTTCGGAATAAAGGTGTTCAGCCGCTGCTCGATGCTATCATCAATTATTTGCCTTCGCCTTTCGATGTTCCACCGGTAGAAGGCGTCAATCTGAAGGGTACGCCCATCAAGCGTTACCCGCGTCCGGAAGATCCGCTCAGCGCTCTGATTTTCAAGATCATGAGCGACCAGCATGTCGGACGCCTGAGTTTTATCCGGATTTACAGCGGAGCTGTCAGTAAAGGCGAGATGGTCTATAACCCGACCATCGATAAAAAAGAACGCATCGGCCGCCTGCTTCTGATGCATGCCAATAAACGCGAAGATTGCGACACACTGGCAGCCGGAGAGATTGGAGCGGTCGTTGGCTTAAAATACAGTTTTACCGGCCACACTTTATGCGATTCCAAGAACCCGATTGTGCTTGAGTCGATGGAATTCCCGGAGCCGGTAATCAAGATTTCGATTGAACCGAAAAGTAAGGCCGATTCGGAAAACCTGGTTAATTCACTCAATAAACTGGCTGACGAGGATCCGACTTTCCAGATTACCAACGATGAGGAAACCGGACAGATACTGGTGGCTGGCATGGGCGAACTGCACCTCGATATTCTGGTCGATCGCCTGATCCGCGAATTTAATGTCAGAGCCCATATCGGCAAGCCGCAGGTTTCGTATCGCGAGACGGTTATGAGTGCGGCGCGGGGTGAAGGTCGTTTTATCCGCCAGACCGGTAATAAAAATCAGTTTGCCGTCGTAAACCTGCAGGTTGAACCGGATCGGAATATCAACGACGTGGTAATCGAAAATAAAATCTTACCCGGATCACTCCCGAAAGAATATGTTCCGGCTATTGAAAAGGGAGTTCGCAACAGTGTCAGGAGCGGAATACTGGCGGGTTATCCACTCCAGAAAGTCAGAGTCGTTATCACCGGCAGTGAATACCACGACGACGAATCGACCGAACTGGCCTTTGAAGTCGCCGCCGCGATGGCGGTCGAAAATGCTTTAAGTAAAGCTGAACCGGCTCTGCTGGAACCGATTATGGCACTGGAAGTCGTCGTACCGGATGAATATCTCGGCGACGTACTTAACGATCTGAATATGCGGCGCGCTAATATCGTCGGTATAAATAAGAGAAATGACGCTAATGTCATCGATGCCGACGTACCAATGCGCGAAATGTTCGGATATGCGACTGACCTGCGTTCAATTTCCCAGGGCCGCGCGGTTTTTACGATGAAATTTTCAGAATTCAATTATTGTGATAAAAAAGTACAAAGAGAAATAATAGAGAAAACAAGAGGTTTCATTCCTGAGTTTTTAAAAAATTAAGGAGCTCTTATGGCGAAGCAACAATTTAAGCGGACGAAACCGCATGTGAACGTAGGGACGATAGGTCACGTAGATCACGGGAAGACGACCTTGACCGCGGCGATGACGATGGTATTGAACCGTCAGGGCCTG
>Ga0172375_10007778_pt1 | contig 14604 bp, 12 predicted proteins | sample LakKiv1m_FD_114537 | JGI IMG/M metagenome (GOLD analysis project Ga0172375, IMG submission 114537) | Freshwater microbial communities from Kabuno Bay, South-Kivu, Congo - kab_092012_11.1m | ecosystem: Environmental > Aquatic > Freshwater > Lake | place: Democratic Republic of the Congo... | reverse complement strand
GAACCTGTAACATCCAGCGTGTAAAGCTGGCGCTCTGCCAATTGAGCTAACTGCCCGATCGCATATGCTCGTCACAAACTGTCTAAAAAGACTTCCTGAAAGTACAGGACTTTCTGCCACAGGCAGATCAGCCTTCGGCTGAGAACCTGTAACATCCAGCGCCCGCCTGCAACGCTATGCGTAGCATTGCGGGCAGGTTGAGCTAACTGCCCTCTAAAAAAGTTGCATCAGATTATCCCATTTGCCTTTCAAGTCAAGCACGTGAAATGGCTACAGGTTTCAGGCGGCAAGTTCCAGGGTGGTCATCGTTTTGCCTTTACCGGATCGTATGGTTCATCGAGTCTGAGCGGGATGAAGATTCTCCTGATTTCTGCAAGCTCGTCAGTCGTAAGAACTATATTCGCTGCTGACGAGTTGTCCCGGGCCTGTTCGCCGTCCCTTGCGCCGACTATGGCGGCGGTGACTCCCGGCTGGCCGAATATCCAGGCCGTGGCAATGTTGCCCAGGCTGGTGCCGTATTTTTCCGCGATTGGTTTTATTCTTTCAAGCGCATCGAGGACTTCGCGCCGCTTTGCCGGCTGGAACCATGGCCTGTTCTTCCGCGTGTCATTATCAGGAAAGACCCTGTCCATCCCGATCTTTCCGGTAAGGATTCCCATCTCCATCGGGCTGTAACAGAGAACGCCGATATCATGTTCAATACAGAAAGGGAGGAAATCGTTTTCAATATCGCGGGTGAGGAGGCTGTATTTCGGCTGGGTTGAGTGCAGTGGAGCGTAGACCATCCATTCCATCATCTGGGATACTGAAAAGTTGCTTACCCCGAATGCCCGTATCTTGCCCTTGTCCCTGAGTTCAAGGAATGCCTCGACAGTTTCCTGTATCGGGGTGTTCGGATCGGGCCAGTGGCACTGGTAAAGATCGATGGTATCAATGCCAAGTTCTTTCAGGCTGGCATCGCATTCCCGCAGGATTGATTTCTTTGTCAGGTTGCGGCAGATCCGGAGCGGCTTGTCATTGTTGTCACGCGTTTCGAAGAACAGGGTGCTGCCTTTCCTGTCGTCCCAGACCAGGCCGCATTTCGTAGCGATTATCACTTTGTCGCGTTTACCCTTTATTGCCGCCCCGGCGAGCCGTTCGCTGAGGCCGAAGCCATAAGCCGGTGCGGTATCCAGGCAGTTTATTCCGGCGTCGATTGAAATGTTGATGGCTTTCTCGGCGTCGTTGCGTTCAGTGCCGCCCCAGAGCCAGCCTCCGTGGGCCCATGTGCCAAGGATTACGGGCGAGACTTCGAAATCACTCGCCTTCGCCAGGAAGTCCCGTTCTTCTTGACCGGCGTAGCTCGAAGAGCGAAGACGGTTGAACGGGGAGGACCCGCATTCGTTAAGAGCCTTCGGCGAGGCAAGATGGTCTTTTGCCGTAGTTTCGCCGAATGGCGAAACGGAGGCGTTGGCTACGGCGCAGTTCCGCGGAGCTTCACTTTTTCCAAGTTTTCGTAGTTTCATGATTACGTTCTCCTTCCATGTCAGTCTTATGCATCTTCTGAAGGTTAAGCTTAGCTGTAAATGGGAATTGGTTATTCAGTATTCGATATTGGATGTTCAGTTTCGTTTTATTCGGCAAGCAGTTCCTGGATATCATCCCATGTAAGGCTCTGCATAACACCTTCGTCCGATTCAAGTGTGGCATCAATTACGGCTTTCTTGCGTTTCTGCATGGCGAGTACCTTTTCTTCAACCGTTCCGCGGGTGATCAGCTTGATGCTGTAAACGGTGCGTTTCTGGCCGATGCGATGGGCCCGGTCGGTTGCCTGGTCTTCCACGGCAGGGTTCCACCAGGGATCGAAGTGGATGACCATATCGGCGCCTGTCAGGTTAAGACCGGCTCCGCCCGCCTTGAGACTGATCAGGAAGGTCGGGATGTCGCGCTGGCTGTTGAACTGATGTACTACCTTCAAGCGTTCTTTCGTGGAGCCGTCAAGATAGCAGTAAGCAATGCCGCTCTTCTCAAGTTCCTTCCTGAGGATTGTAAGCATTCCGACAAACTGGCTGAAGACCAGGATGCGGTGTCCGCCGTCCATTGCCTCTTCGAGAAGTTCAAAGAACAGGTCCATTTTTGCCGACGGCTCTTTTGCCTTGAGGTTTGGAATCTTGAGCAGGTCAAGGTGACAGCACGTCTGGCGCAGGCGCATCAGCAGGGTGAGGATTTCTATACGGCATTTATTGAAGCCCAGCTTGGAGACCATTCCGTTGATCTTCTGGCGCGAGGCAGCCAGCAGTTCCCTGTAGACGGCCTGCTGGTCGGAAGTCAGAGGGCAGGACGAGATCTTCTGGATCTTCGGCGGCAGGTCCTTTGCGACTTCAGTTTTCAGGCGGCGCAGGAGGAAGGGGTGGAGCTTTCTCCGCAGCTTGAATTGCGCGATTTCCCCGTCGGCGCCGGCCTCGTTAATGGGGATTTCGTAGTTGAACTTGAAAGTGTCGTGAGAGCCGAGGTAGCCGGGCATGAGGAAATCCATGATTGACCAGAGGTCGGACACGCTGTTTTCGATCGGGGTTCCTGTAAGAACCAGCCGCTGGCAGGCTTTTATCTTCTTGGCGGCCAGCGCATTCTGGGTAGACCTGTTTTTTATGTGCTGGGCTTCGTCGAGTATGACCGACGAGAACTGCTGTTCCGTGATGCGTTCCACATCTCGGCGGAGAATTGCGTAGGAAGTCACAACGATGTCGGCCTGTTTAAGCTGCTGCCAGCGGTCCTGCCGTTCCGGGCCGGTGAGGTTCAGGACCTTCATGCCGGGTACAAATCGCGCCGCCTCTTCCTGCCAATTGTCAACAAGACTTGTGGGGCAGACGATGAGGGCCGGCTTTCCAATGGCGTCCGGATGTTTGCGCTGAAGCTGCAGCCATGCCAGTGCCTGCAGGGTTTTACCAAGTCCCATCTCGTCGGCCAGCAATCCGCAGAAGCCATTTGCTTCCAGGAACCTCAGCCAGCTGACTCCGTATTTCTGGTAGGGGCGCAGTATTCCGCCAAGCGGTTCAGGAAGGGTGACCGGCTCTATCTCGATTGTGCGGTTGTACTGTCCGGCGCGGGACCGCCAGGAAGGAGTGTCTTCCACGTCGATGCCGTCGAGGGATTCCAGGGCGGATTTCACGAATGGCGCGTAGATATTCCCGAGCCTGAAATGACCGGGAGTATCGCTGTCACCGCTTGCGCAGTCGGAGAAAATGTTCTGCATTGATTTTATGGCATCCGAATCAATGAGATAGATCCTGTCGTTTTTTCCGATGAAAGAATCGCCTTTGCGCAGTGCGAGCTGGATCTCGGTTTGCAGCACGCTTGAGCCCGGCTGGTCCTCGAAATTGAAACCGACGTCGAACCATTTTCCATCCTTTGAATCCGAGATGTGGACCACCGGGGTTATGAAGCTGAGCGAATCCAGGAAGGGTGCGACTTTGCCTTCGAAGTCGACTTGCCAGCCGCGGCGGCGCAGTACGGGCAGATGGGTGCCCAGGAAATTGAGCACCAGGCGGCTGCCGACAATGCTTGAAAGGTCATTGCCGCTTTCGCCCTTGAATCCGGTGGGAGCGAGCAGTTCGAGTGCCCTTTGTTCGTAAGCCTTGTTCCGAATCGAATAGCGAAGAAGGTCGTTCGGGGCCGGGATAGAGAAGTGTTCACGGGGATCGGGTTTGCATGCGACGAGTTCGATGTCACCGTATTTTGCGTGCAGTGTCGCCGACATTGAGGCCGGGCTGCCGCGAATGGCAAGGCGCATTTTGGGGACGGCGGGTTCGACCGTGAACAGGTCAGGGGAGATATCGGTCTCGATCCGCGTATGCTTTGAAATGGAGGGCAGTTCGTGGTTGAGGAACCTGGGTACATCGCGGCGGGCTATGATTACGGGTTCCCGGTAGATTGATTGGTATGGTTCGGGCAGGACATTTGCCAGGGGCCACAGGTTTCCTGCGCCGAAAGCCCAGCCGGTCTTACGGGCCACCAGGTACAACGGGAACTCGCCGGCGCCCATGAACGGAAGTTCAGTATGGGCCATAAGAATCAGTTCACCATTTTCATGATCAAGGTCCATCTGGACAAAGGTGGTCAATGGAGTCTCGTTGATAATTACCGGCGGGCCGTCAGGATTGGGCAGGGGCTTGCCGGCATGGATGCGGATGATGTTCAGGAAATCAGGCTGGGTAAGTTCGATCCTGCCCGCAGCGGGTCCCTCGGAAATATCTTCGAGAACGAACAGGATTGCCTCGTCCTGCTTGCTGAAAGCGAGGGGAATGTCGCGTGGAACCTGGTCAAGTGGAACTGTCCTGCCCTGGTAGTCTACTGCGAATGAGGCAGGAATCCTGCCGTTGCGCCAGGCATTCATCCATCCCTTGTCGGGTTTAACGATAAGCGAGGCCGGGACTGCGCCGGGTGTATCCGGTGAAACGCGGCGGATATACTTTGACTCGTCGAGTATGGCAAGCCTGGCGGCACGTTTCATTTCCGCCTGGATTTTGGAATCGCGGTTCGGGTCTGTTGCGCGGCGCACCAGTATTACGCCCAGTGCGATAACGTGACAGCATATTGTGCCGCGTTCCTTGTTTGCGAAGCAGGGGCAAAGGCTTTCGACATGGCCGTCCGGCAGGATTCTCAGGGCTGTTTTCAGCGGGCGGTTGTTCCACATTACGGCGCCGCTGATCAGGGGCGGTTCGTAAACAGCCTCCACGACGAGGCCCTTGTCGGCCATTATTTCGGCATCGCGCAGGACCTGGGCTCCTGCCCAGTTTTCGAGTATTTTCAGTGTAAACGGCAGTTTCATCTTTTTTTTCTATATCTCCTGCCATCCTGAAATGGCGGCAGGGAAACCAAATAGTATCTACGCCTGTAAAATTTATGCAAGAATAGATTCCGGTGGAGGTTAGTTTCTTATGGAAGAAATGTTAAACAAGATGATCGAGAAGATATCTTTCCACAAAAATCACATAGGGACACAAAAGATCACAAAAAAGAAAAGCTTTTGTGTTTTTGTGAATATTTGTGTTTCTTGTGGTGAGTTCCTGGTTCCGGCTATGCCGGGTTAGCCCGGGGGGACTTCACTTTGTGTAGTTCATGATCATTTTGCAGAGATGGTCGGCTGCCAGTTTGCCGGGCACCATGACATCGTTGGCGCCTTCCTGCATCAGTTTCTCTGCCATCGCATCGTCTTCGGCAGTCATGATCATATGTGCGTTTGGGGCAAGTTGTCTTACCTGTTTGAAGAGGTCCAGGTTGGTCGTTCCCTTGAGGAAAGTGTCGGAAACCGTTGATATCAGGAGGGATGACTCGTTCAGGTTAAAATGCCTGAGTGTATCGGGATTGGCAAGGTCGCCGTACTTCCATTGTATGCCGAGGGCTTCCATTTCCTGCTGAAGCAGCGGATTGAAATCAATGACGAGCAGTCGTTTCTTCAGGTCCGGCATTTCTGCTGATATTTTCTCAATCAGTGCGCGTCCCACCTTGAAGCAGCCGAGAAGAACTATGTCCTTCCTGTCATGTTTGCCGGTCTGCGGTTCCGGTTCTTCCTCCGGGGTGTGGGGCTTTATTCCCATCATGGAAAGGATAAGGATCATGCTTCTTGCTATGGGGTCATTGAACATAATCAGGTATGTTGAAGCGATTGAAGCTACAAGCATTGAGATCAGGACGATCATCGGTGTTTCTTTCGCTACATGTCCGTATGTTGCGCCGAGCGACACTATCACGAGGGAGAATTCGCTGATCTGTGAGAGGTTCAGTGCCGTGACAATGCCTGTGCGAAGGCCCCTTTTCAGCATCAGGACTGTCGGGACGACCGACAGGAGCCGTCCGCCGATAACGATGGCAAGAGTTATTCCAGCCACGCCCAGGAGGCTCCCGTTGAGTTCAGGCATCTTCAATCCCAGGGACACGAAAAAGAGGGTTACAAAGAAATCCCTCACGCCGCCGATCTTGGCGGCAACATCCGTGCCGTATGGGAATGTGGCAATGCTGATTCCGGCAATGAGCGCGCCCATTTCCTTTGACATGCCGACGGTTTCGGCCAGGGCGCAGACAGAAAAACACCAGGCTATGGCGGTGAGAAGGATGAGCTCCGGGTTCCTCCATGCCGCCGTGAAGAGCCTGTGCAGGATATACCGGCTGAAGGCAAATGCCAGGATGACAACCACGATGCCGAGTGCCAGCGACCTCGCAACGCCGATGATGTCTGGATTGAGGAGATTGGGTTGGAATGTCATGAAGATGATGGCCCATATGTCCTGGAGTACGAGTACTCCAATAGTGAGCCTGCCTGCTATTGATGATGTCTCGAATTTGTCATGGAGAAGCTTAACAACGATAAGCGTTGAGCTTAAGGCTGTTGCCACCGAGAGATACAGGAGGTCAAACCGTCCTCCGCTGTTCGAGAAACCGTACAGGCCGAAACACCATGCGGCGAACAGGCAGCAGGCCAGGAATTGAGTTATTCCAAGGGTCAGCATGGCTTTTCCCATCCGGAAGAGTTCCCGTAGGTTGATTTCCAGGCCGATGATAAAGAGAAGAAGTATCAGTCCGATCTGGGAAATCAGTTCTATGCTTTCCGGGGAGGTGACCCATCCGAGTCCCAGGTTTGATCCAAGGAGGAGGCCTCCGAGTACGTATCCAAGGATGGGGGGCTGGCGAAGAAGGCGGACGATATGGGCCATTGCCGTGGCGAATATTATTCCCAGCGAGATATCCGATAAAATGGTCAATGACTGATGCACAATGTCTCCAGGACTGATTTGAGGTCCAGAACGGTATGGGAACCAGCATACCTGTTGTTTGGTATAATTCAAGCAGAAGAGTTGACAGCAGAAGAGTTGGCCCGCATATTGCGTAGGCAGCCCCCGAGGTGTTGCCCGTGCTACGCCCGGAGGCTTCCCGCTTCGCTAAAGCTACGCAGGACAAGTCGCAGGGCAAGCCCGTGCTTTCGCGTCGTCCGCCGTGGCGCACATGCTATGCAGGGCAGGCCCGTGCTTCGCTGAGAAGCTTCGCAGGGCAGGCACGATTAGCCATCCGCCCCTCCGGGTCGGAACTAAGATTACGGAAATATCTGCCCAAAACAGGAAGAAGATGACAGATAATAGTATGAGTGTTTTGACGCTAATATGCGGGTTAAAGAGGATAAGAAAAGCATTGGCGTTTTCAGCTAGAGTCTGGTATTATGGCCAAAATTTAAAAGAGCGGAATTATTGCGACTAAAATACAAAGGAGGTAGAAGGTGAAAGGATTGATTGTTCTGGTTGCGGTGGTTGTTGTAATAGCGATTTTCCTGGTCAGCATTTATAATAACCTGGTGAGGCTGAAGAACGTATTCAAAAATGCGTTTGCCCAGATCGACGTGCAGTTGAAGCGGAGATATGACCTGATTCCCAACCTGGTGGAAACGGCAAAGGGTTACATAGCCCATGAGCGTGGAACACTGGAAGCGGTAATTGCCGCAAGGAACCAGGCTTCAAGCGCCAGTACCAGGGCCGCGGCCAATCCGGGCGATCCCACGGCGATGACGGCGCTTCTTGGCGCCGAATCGGTGCTGACCGGGGCTGTTGGCAAGCTGTTTGCCCTGGCCGAGGCATATCCGGACCTGAAGGCCAACCAGACAATGGCCCAGCTCATGGAAGAGCTGACCTCAACGGAAAACAAGATTTCCTTCGCGAGGCAGGCCTACAATGATGCCGTGATGATGTACAACACGGCAAGGGAAACGTTCCCGACTGTACTCGTTGCCGGAGCGTTAGGGTTTGGCGAGGCGGCGTTGTTTGAGGTCAAGGCCGAAACGGAGCGGGAGGCTCCAAAGGTCTCGTTCAAATAAGCAACGGTTGCGAGGTTTGAATTGGCTGGCGCCACTACCATTGATTTCTTCAAGAGCCAGGAAATAGCCAAGAGGAAGACATCCATTCTTATTGGTTATTACTGCCTTGCCGTGGTCATGATAATAGCAGCCGTTTATGTCACCGCGATGGTTGTATTCCAGGGGGCGATGCTGAAAGCCGGCCAGGATGTTCCTGTGAAGTCTCTCTGGAACCCGGATCTTTTCATGTATATTGCCGGCGGTACGTCGCTGATCGTGGTTCTTGGCACGGTTTTCAAGATCAACCAGCTTTCTTCAGGCGGGGCGGCTGTGGCGGAGCTGCTCGGCGGGGTTCCTCTGGATTCAACCACGCATAACCTCGACGAGCGGAAGATCCTTAATGTTGTGGAGGAAATGTCGATTGCGTCCGGTATTCCAGTCCCGCGCGTTTACATACTGGAAGAAGAAAGCATAAACGCTTTCGCCGCCGGGTTCTCGCCAAGTGATGCCGTGATAGGCGTCACGCGGGGCTGTGTTGAGCAGCTGACCCGTGACGAACTGCAGGGGGTGGTGGCGCATGAGTTCAGCCACATCCTGAACGGCGACATGAAGCTGAATATCCGCCTGCTTGGCGTGCTCAACGGGATACTGGTCATAGGCCTTATCGGTTACTGGATTTTCAGGAGTACGGCACGTTCGAGGTCGAAGAAGGGGAACAACCTCCCGATTGTCCTGTTTGGACTGGTTATATGGGTTGTCGGATATATCGGTGTTTTTTTCGGGAAGTTAATCAAAAGCGCGGTATCGAGGCAGAGGGAGTACCTGGCAGATGCATCCGCGGTGCAGTTTACAAGGAATCCCGGGGGCATTTCGGGCGCGCTGAAGAAGATAGGAGGTTATGCCGGGGGTACCAGGATATCGAACGATCATGCCGAGGAGGCCAGCCATTTCTTTTTCTGTAATGGTCTTTCCGCGTCGTTCCTGAACCTCATGGCGACGCATCCTCCTATTGAGGACAGAATAAAACGGCTCGACCCGATGTTTAACGCGGAAGATGAACGGAGCCCGGGTTTAAAAGAGGTTGTACCGCCGCTACCGGATGAATCTGCAGGAGCTCTTGCAGGAGTATCAAGGTTCTCTGCGAAGCCGGCTGATGTTGTGGCAAGTGTGGGGGCTCCTACGCCTGCGCATGTCAGGCATGCTGCAGTATTGATTGCAGGATTGCCGGAGGTGATGGTTGCCGCGGTACGTGAGCCTGCCGGGGCACAGGCTGCGGTTTATTCCCTGCTGATTAACGGGGACGAGAAAGTGCGTGAGAAGCAGACCGGCTATCTCGCCGGTCATGCTGATCCTCCGGTTCAAAACCTGCTTACACAGCTCATACCTGTGGCGGATGGCCTGAAGGATGAGGGCAAGCTTCCCCTTGTCGACATGGCAATACCGGTGCTGAAAGGTCTTTCTTTGAACCAGTACAATGTTTTCAGGGAGAATATCCAGGCGCTTGTGGCGGCGGACAAGCAGGTTGATCTTTTTGAATATACGCTTCAGCGGATTTTGATGCGGCACCTCGATACAGCGTTCCGGTTGCTGAAAACGCCGGGTACAAAATATTTGAATACTGTTTCTGTCCTGCCCGTATGCGAGAAACTCCTGTCCTGCCTGGCGTACTGGGGTGCGGATGATGCCGAGTCGGCGCAGGCCGCGTTTGACAAGGGTGCGGAAAAACTCGAGGCCGGTACAATCCTGACAATGTGTCCTGTTGATGACTGCGGACTGCCGATGCTGGATGTGGCTTTAAACGAGGCGGCGGCTGCGTCACCGGTGATCAAGAAGAAAGTCCTGGATGCATGCGTCACATGCGTTGCGGCGGATGGTTATGTGACAATCGAGGAGGCGGAGCTAATTCGTGCTGTCGCAGCTTCGATTGATTGTCCTCTTCCGCCCTTTCTTCCCGGTAAATTAACCTGAATATACGGTGCAGGTGCAGAAATTATTCGGGATAGAATAGCAGGTTGGCCGATAAGGACAAGAGCAGGCTGATAGAGCTTGTTTTGTGAGATAAAATGATTGATCGTCCTGGGCTCATCAGGGAAAGGGAGAAGGTTAAAGGAGAAAAACGATGGAATGCAGGCTTGTATATGTGTCTTCGGAGCTGGAAGAAATGTTTACTCTTCGTGAAGGAACAACGACTGTCGGGCGTGACAGCAGTAATGATATCCAGATCCTGAAAGAAAGCATTTCCCGCCATCACGCGAGATTGTCCAATTTATCAAGCGTGTGCGAAGTAGAGGACCTGAACAGTGCGAACGGGACGTATGTCGACGGGCAGAGAACCGCTGCCATGGCGTTGAAGCACGGCAACGAAATCAGGTTTGGTGACGAGGTTTTCAGGTTTGAGGAGATTGGATCCATCGGTTCGGATGATGCCCAGGGAACCCATCGTGATTATTCTGATAAGGCCCAGCGTGACACCGTGAAGATTAAAGCCTATGTTCCTGAAGTTAAACAGGACAAGCCCGCCGTCAGTCTTCCTCCTCTCCGTCCTAAAGTTCCTAAGGCCCCATAATCTTTATGAGCAGGATAAAGCTTGGAATAAGCAGGTGCCTGCTTGGTGAGCAGGTGCGTTATGACGGCCGTCACAAGTTGGACCGGTTTCTTGTTGATACCCTTGGCAGATATGTTGACTACGTACCGGTCTGTCCCGAGGTTGAATGCGGATTGCCGGTTCCCCGCGAGACCATGCAGCTGGTCGGGGATCCCGGGGCGCCGCGGCTGATGACAAGGGAAACGGGCCGGGACTTGACTGGCCAGATGATGAAGTGGGTTAACCGAAGACTTACCGTTCTCGAGAAAGAGGACCTTTGCGGTTTCATATTCAAATCCAAGTCGCCAAGCTGCGGCATGGAAAGAGTTAAGATATTTGATTCAAGCAGGGTGCCAGCGGCAGCTGGTTCCGGCATATTTTCCGGTGAATTCATGATGCGGTTTCCCATGTTGCCGGTGGAAGACGAGGAGCGTCTTCATGATCCTGATATCAGGGAGAATTTTATTGAGCGTATTTTTACGCTTGATTGTTATCGAAGGGCTGTCTCCGGAGCGCGGACTGCTGGGGTTCTGACGGTTTTCCATGCACGGCACAAGCTGCTGCTCATGGCGCACAGTGAGAAGCACTGCCGGGCCATGGGCAGGCTCCTGGCCGGGAAGGGGAATCTTTCTGAAATCCGACAGGATTACCAAGCGATGCTGATGGAAGGACTTAAGTGCAAGGCAACTGTAAAGAAGCATGTCAATGTCCTACAGCATATACTTGGTTATTTCAGGAAGCTTATTACCCCGGACGAAAAGCGGGAGATTACGGGTATTATCGGGCAATTTGCACATGAAGATGTACCTTTGACAATGCCACTGACTTTGTTTCGTCACTATGCCCGCAAATACAAGGTTGAGTATCTTGAAAGCCAGTACTACCTGAATCCGCAACCTGTAGAGCTTGCTTTGAAAAAACATGCCTGAAATAGCGAAACCCAATTGCTTGGCATTGTCGCATTTTTTTTGTTACTTTTTGCGCTTTAATAATCAAGTAAAGGGAGGTTTTGAATGAAGAGAATTCTGACTCTTATGGCGACGTCACTGTTCCTGCTTTCCCGGTTGGCGCTTACTGGTTTTTGTGGACTCGAGATTGCCGGCAGCGTGGACAAGGCTGGCAAGCCTGTTACTGCTAAGAAAGGCGCTCTTGTTTTTCCTGATGGTGCCAAATATGAAGGTGCCATCAAGGAAGGCAGGATGGAAGGCAAGGGAGTTCTTGTTCTTGCTGATGGCAGTATTTACAAAGGCAGCTTCAAGAATGGCATGATGGATGGCAAAGGCGGCGTGCTTAAACATGCAAATGGCGGTGAGTACAATGGCAGTTTCGTGCGCAACATGCGCGAGGGCAAGGGTGTCCAGACCTGGCCTGACGGAAGCCGATACAAAGGTGAATTCAGGAACAACAAGGCAGAGGGGCAAGGTTACCTGGAGATGAAGGATGTCTTCAGTATAAAAGGCAACTTCAAGAATGGACTGGCGGACGGGGAAGGCGTCAAAAAGTATCCGAATGGCGACAGGTATGAAGGCTCTTTCACGACCAATAACCACATCAAAGGAACCTACACATGGGCCAAAGGTGATAAATATACCGGCGAGTTTGACGGCTTTGTACCGCATGGAACAGGTGTAAAGACCCTTGCGAATGGTGATAAGTACGGAGGCGAATTCAAGCATGGCATATTTGAGGGCAAAGGCGTTTACACCTATGCCGGCGGTGACAAATACGCCGGTGAGTTCAAAGAAGGCAAGATGAGCGGGACCGGTGTGATGGCCTTTGCCAACGGCGACAAGTACGAGGGTGGTTTTCTGGATGACAAGATGGATGGCAAAGGCGTCTACACAATGAAGAATGGAACAATAAAGAATGGCGTTTTCAAGAACGGCGAATTTGCCGGTGAATAGGCGGGCAAGGCTGCTTTCCGGGCAATTGTTTTCTCATGCTGACTGAGATTAAAGACGCTCAACAGATAGATGGCGAACCTCCCCGGCGGTGGTTTTGTGACGATATTTTTGATCTCATTGTCTGGTTCTCTTCCAGCAGCAAGATCCAGGGGTTCCAGCTTTGTTATCATGAAGACGTTGAAGAAAAGGCTTTGACCTGGACTGAGGAGCGCGGTTTCTCCCATAACACGATAGATGACGGAGAAGCGCGTCCCGCCCGCCACAAAATGACGCCGATACTTGTCCCTGACGGGGTGTTTCACAGGGACCACATTCTCAGAGTATTTATCGAAAGGGTGGGGAAGATGGAGCCACAGATCGTTGATTTTGTGGTTAAGAAACTTTCCGAATACGGGAAACAGACCACATGAATACAGGCGCTTTTATCGGGATGTCAATAGTGGCTTCGTTCCTGGTATCGGTTGGGTTGCCAATGGCACTGGGTGTTTTCTTTCGCGGATTTCTCAAGCGATCCAATCCGAATATTCCTGCCTTCATGGCGGCAGTGGTTCTCTTTTCGGTCCAGCAGTTTATCGTGTACCGCGGGGATCAGCGGATATCAACTGTTCTGCCAAGGGTTCAATCGATGGTTCCGGAGTCGTGGCGTAATGAAACACTGCTGGTGGCTGTTTTGTTTGTTGTGCTGGTTGTTGCCGGAGTCGGGATTCCATTCGTGTTTGCGCGGCTTGGTATTTCTGTCTCAGATTGGGTTGATCGAATCAGCCAGAAGATGAAGGATTTCGTCGGGAGGTTCCTGCCTGGAAAGCGGGAATAGTCCGGGGCATGAAAGAAAGAAACGTCACGATCTATTTCATGAGCGGAACGGGTAATTCGTTCCGTGTCGCTTCCTGGATCCTGGAATACTGCCTGAAGCAGGAATCTGTTTCTGCCGTGCTTCGTCCTGTTGAGCGCGCAAACCCGGCAGGCGAAATCATGGACGGTCCGGATAATTTGCTTGGGATCGTAATGCCGACGCATGCTTTCACGGCGCCATGGCATATCATAAAGTATGTACTGTGTTTGCCACATGCCAGGGAAACGAGGGCCTTTTGTATTGCCACGAGGGCAGGGATGAAGGTCGGTCCGGTATTTACACCTGGGGTAAGCGGAACGGGAACATATCTCATTGCCTTGCTGCTGGCGCTGAAGGGATACCGTGTGGCCGGCGTGGCAAGTATTGACATGCCGTCGAACTGGCTGGCATGCCACCCTGCGCTGTCGCCGGCAAGTGTTTCGGCAATAGTGGCCCGGGCCAGGCCGAAAGTGGAGGCGTTTATCGGGCGGGTATTCGGGGAGGGGCGGTCAAACTGGTGGTCTCTGAACAACCTCTACGAGGCGGTGTTCGGGACATTATTGATTCCTGTATCGCTGGGATATCTTTTTGCGGGCCGTTTCTACCTTGGTAAGCTGTTTTTCGCCAATAACAGCTGTAACGGGTGCAGCCAATGCGCTGAAAACTGCATGGCAGGCGCCATTAGAATGATTGGCGTTGCGAAAAAGCGGCCTTACTGGCTGTTCCGTTGCGAGAGCTGCATGCGTTGCATGGCATACTGTCCGAGGAAGGCAATAGAGGCAGGGCATTCATGGGCGGTCATGCTTTATTTCATTACGACGGTGCCGGTTGCAGTTTACCTGTTTGACTGGCTTGGCGCCACGGTTCCGGCGCTTGCGGCGGTGGACAGCCGGATAGTGAGGCTTATGGTTTCGCTTGCATATCTTTATACATCGCTTTTCCTGTCATACCTGGTTTTTAACCTTCTGGTGCGGATACCTTTTGTAAACAACCTGTTTGCGTGGACCACGCTCACGCGTTTTTACCGCCGCTACAATGAGCCGGATACACGGGTAAGAGACCTGGTTTGACAGCTGGTTTTCAGCGTTCCTTTTTTTTGCGTAATAAAAGTAAACAACCGGCGATAATTAGTGTAAAGTGCGCGTTCAATAATTTTCCGGGAATGAAAAGAGTAACATATAACCTGTTGTTCCTGATGGCGCCTGTTCGCAGGCTCCTGTTGCCTTGTGCCTGCATTCTGACTATTTGTTGCGGAGGGGCGGACGGATTGGAAATAACGAGCCGGATCAGCCCGTGGAACGGCGAAAGGCCTCTGCGCAAGTCAACTGCCTACATAATCCTGCATACGACCGAAGCAGCATGTGAGGGGTCGCTCAAGAAGCTTCAGAGGAATGGCGAGGCACATTATTGCATCAATACAGCGGGGACTGTTTACCGGATTATGTCGGAAGAAAAACTTGCCCTGCAT
>Ga0172375_10007776_pt1 | contig 14606 bp, 14 predicted proteins | sample LakKiv1m_FD_114537 | JGI IMG/M metagenome (GOLD analysis project Ga0172375, IMG submission 114537) | Freshwater microbial communities from Kabuno Bay, South-Kivu, Congo - kab_092012_11.1m | ecosystem: Environmental > Aquatic > Freshwater > Lake | place: Democratic Republic of the Congo... | reverse complement strand
GATTTATAAAAAATTTCCTGATTAGGATCATTAGTTCCTTTTGTTAATAATGTCCTCGTGACCGGAGGCAAACCAGTTAACCCATTTAAATACATCAAGGATTTGTCTTTAACTAAATTTGTAATAACACTGAAAGCCCCTACAATATTTTTACAATTACGATTTATTGCCAAGGCCTGCATTTTCCCAAAAGTTACATTATTTTTTAAATTTTCTGTTTGAGGAAAATAAGCCACATCAAAATTTAAATTAGGGTTTTTCCTTTTTAATTCTTCTAATTCACTAGCAAAACCAAAATAAACAGCCAGATCACCAGATAAAAATGCCATTTTAGAATTAGCCATTGCTTTATTCCAAGAATAGGTCTCTTTGACTGGATTAGAAAACTCCGTATAAAAACGTAAAGCTGATTCAGCCGGAGTGGCGTCATTATTATAAATATCATGCAAAGATACTTTTATTTCATCTCCATCTTGAAAGATAATCGGATTGCCTGATTGTATAAAAAGAGTAGCTAAAATCTCCTTGGCGTTTTCAACATTTATAAATTCGCCCAAAGGAACCGCACTAATTGAAATATTTTTACTTTCATCTTTTTGCGTTAATTTTTTTGCTAAAACAAAAAATTCATCCCAAACTTGGGGTGGATTAGCCACACCTGCGTTAGCAAATAAACTTCTATTCCAATACATCACCAAGGGGTCAACCACAAATGGTAAAGCCAAAATTCCGTCTTTTTGTAGATAAAGTTCCCCTTCTTCTATAAAATAATTTTTAAAATCCCTGATGGAAAAATTACTATAAGGAATAACAAAAATTTTATTTTTCTTTTTTAAAATCTCTGATTGGGGTAAAAGAAAAATATCTGGTCCAACCCCAGAGGCAATCGCTTCTATTAAAACAGCGTCAAAATCATTTTTATCTTTTTCCTCATATTTAACATTTTTAAAACTTTCATCGCCATTAGACAAATCAACAATCACAGCATCCATCACTTTTTTCTCCATTGTCCCCCAAATAACAATTTCTCCTATATTCTTACTTGGATCATCTCTTCCAGAAAGAGCAAAGACAATAACCCCCACAAAAATAAAAATGGCAAAAATAGTTATAAGAATAATTTGAAACTTTGACGACACAATAATTTAATTCTAAAAATAACAATAAAAAATTAATTTGATTTAATCCTCACCTTCTTTTTTTCTGAAAATAATTCCATAATGATTATCTCCCGCATAAACGTCTTTTTCATATTCAAAACCATTTTTAACAAATAATTTTTTAGCTTGTTCTGGTTCAACCACCTCTTCTGAAGTAGGGCCTAATCCGCCAAAAGAACCCGACCATTCAATAAACAAAACCCTCCTTTTAGGTTTTAAAATACGATAGGCCTCTTTAATTAAATTAGATTTTTCAATAGTCTGAAATAAAATATTAGAAATTATTACAGCGTCCATTGATGAATCTTTTAATCTCGTTCCGCCAATTTTTTCAACATCGCCCCACACCACTTCAACATTAAAAAGATGATTTGAAACCGCCAAATCGCGCAACTTCCCCAAAAGTTCTTTTTGAACCTCAATTGAAATAACCCTTCCGTCTTCTCCAACTTTTTTAGCGACGGCAAGAGTATAGGCCCCTGAACCAGCGCCTAAATCAGCAACTTTCATTCCTCTACTTAAATCAAATTGGTCAATATTATTTTGTGGAGAGGTAAAAGTCATAAATTCTGGTCTTTTAAGTATTTAGATTCCTAATTATTGGAGGAAAAATCGCTTTGCGATTTTTCCTCTAAGGACCCAGTTTCTAAAATCTAAAAACCTAATTAATTATAACATCATAAACACACAAGAGAAGCAACATTATCCCCAACTCTCAGTTTCATAAGTTTAACTCCTTGTGTTTGGCGACCTAAAGTAGGCACTTCTGATAAACCAATTCTTATCACCTGTCCTTTCTTTGAAATTGCTACAATTTCTCCCAAACTGTCATAAACTACTTTAGAAGCAATCAATTTACCAACTTTAATGTTCAGTTTAATTGTTTTTATCCCCGAACCGCCCCTTTTTTGAATTTTATATTCTTGCAAATTAGTCTTTTTACCAAAACCATTACTGCTGACAACCAATAACTCTGGATGAGAACTATCTTTTTTCACAATACTAACTCCAATAACTTTATCGTCTTTTTTGCTCAATTTAATTCCTCGCACCCCTCCCGCCGCTCTCCCCATTGCGCGCACATCTTTTTCATTAAATCGAATGGATTGCCCTTCTGTTGTAGTCAAGATAACAGTGTCACCCTTTTCAACAAAAGAAGCCGAAATTAAATCATCTCCTTTATCTAATTTAATAGCAATTAAACCGCTTCTTCTTACACTGTAAAAACTTTCTGCATCAACCTTTTTAGTCACGCCATTTTTAGTAACCATCATCAAAGACATTTCATTCTTTTTTACATTTTTAGGCATTTCCAAAACAGATGTGATTTTCTCCTCGCCTTCTAATGGTAAAAAATTCATAATAGATTTTCCTTTAGTGGCCCTTTTCCCTTCTGGCACTTCATACATTTTTATTTGATAAACCTTACCTTTATCACTAAAAAATAATAAATCACTATGAGTGCTTGTTCGCAAAAATCTCATAACAAAATCTTCTTCCTTAGTGTTTAAATCAACCACCCCGACCCCACCCCTTTTCTGGGTTTTGAATTCATCGGGATTTATTCTTTTAACATAACCATCGGCGGTCATAACTAAAACATTTTCTTCTTCGTCTATCAAATCTTCTAAAGAAATTGATTTTGCGCCATGTTTGACAACTTTTGTTTTTCTTTCATCGCCATATTTATCAGAAATTTCTTTTAATTCGGTTTTAATTACCCCCAAAATTTTAGCAGGACTTTTTAACAACTCTTTCAATTCTTTAATCAAAATTTGGATGGTCTTAAGTTCTTCTTCAATTTTTTCTCTTTCCAAACCAGCTAACTTTTGAAGTTTCATCTCCAAAATAGCGTTGGCTTGTCTTTCAGACAATTTAAACTTTTTCATTAAATTAACTCGCGCTTCAGCAATATCTTTTGAAGCCCTAATTAATTTAATCACCGCCTCAATATGATCAAGGGCAATTTTAAGACCCAATAGAATATGTTCCCGTTCTTCTGCTTTTCTTAATTCAAATTGAGTTCTTCTCATCACAACCACTTGTCTATGAGAAATAAATTCTTCTAAAATGGATTTAAGAGACAGTGTCTGAGGAACCCCATTAACTAAAACCACCATATTAAAATGAAAAGTTTCTTCTAATTGTGTTTTTTTGTATAAATTATTTAAAAGATTTTGAGGATTTATTCCATTCTTCAAATCAATAACGACTCTAATATCTTTGGTTGATTCATCACGCAAGGCCTTAATTCCTTCAATTTTTTTGTCTCTATGTAGTTCCGCAATTTTAGAAATTAATTCCGCTTTATTAACTCTAAAAGGAATTGAGGTAATAATAATTTGAGGCATACCAATTTTGTTCTCAACAATCTCGGCTTCACCCCGACAAATTACTCCGCCCCGACCATTTGAATAAGCGTGAAAAATATCTTCCTGATTAAAAACAATTCCTCCTAAAGGAAAATCTGGGCCTTTTATAAACTTAAGAAGGTCTTCAGTCGTAGCTCCTTTATTTTCAATTAAATAAGTTGTTGCATCAATAACTTCTTTTAAATTATGAGGAGGAATATTGGTCGCCATCCCGACAGCGATCCCAAGAATCCCGTTTAATAACAAATTGGGCACAACAGTTGGTAAAACCAACGGTTCTTTTTTAGTCCCATCATAATTAGGCACAAAATCAACCGTGTCTTTTTCTAAATCACGAAGCAATTCGCTAGAAATTTTAGCCATCTTAGCTTCAGTATATCTATGAGCGGCAGCCGAATCCCCGTCAATGGAACCAAAATTTCCTTGACCAATTATCAACGGATATCTCATTACGAAATCCTGCGCCATTTTAACCATTGTTTCATAAATAGCCGCGTCACCATGTGGATGATATTTCCCCAAAACATCTCCTACCACTGTCGCTGATTTCTTAAATTTGGCCGAATAAGTTAAACCGATATCATTCATTGCATATAAAATACGACGGTGAACCGGTTTTAAACCATCTCGCACATCAGGCAAAGCTCTAGAAGTAATCACTGACATCGCGTAGTCCAGATAACTCTTTCTCATTTCATCGCTAATGCCTGTGTTGACTATACCTTTTTGAGATTTTTCTTGATTATTTTCTTTTAATTCTTTTTCAGACATAAACTAAACCACGCTTTTAATTATATCATAAATTAGGTTTAATTACACTAAATATCCTCCAAACGCTCTTTAACATCCTTAACCTCTTTTACTGTATCAGTATACAAAACCTTTACTTCATCTTTAATGTTTAGAAAAGGAGTTAAACCTCCTACAACGTCCCCTGACTCAAAAAAATCTGACCTTTTCATCTGCCAAAACCAAAGAATTACCACCAAACACATTAAAACTATCAGAGAAATGATTAAGATCTTTTTCTTTTCAGTTTCCGGCTTCCTCTGTAAATCTTGAATAAAACTCATAACTCAATTAGATAAATTTGAAAATTAATTTTTCTCTAAAATAAGCACTTCCCCTTCTTTATCAATTAAATCATTTTTCTTAAGAGTTATTTTTTTAACCGCTTCTAATTTCTCATCGCCACTCTCTTCTAAAAATCTTTTCAAAGCATTTTTTTCGCCTTTTTCTTCATAACACATCGGAATAATTATTTTAGCCCCTAATTTCACGGCTAATTTATAGGCCTGAGAAGCATCCAAAACATCATTACCTCCGATAGGAACAAATAAAATATCAACTTCGCTTAAAGTTTCTCTTAACTCACCATCTATCCCATTAGAACTAATCGCTCCTAAAAAACCAATATTTATGTTATCTAAAACAACAAAATAAATTGTGTTAATTTTTTCTTGCTTATCATAATTAGTTAGAAACTGATAACCTTTAATAAAAACACCCTTAACTTCATATTCTCCTGCTCCATTCACAACAAAGGTCTCTTTATTCTTCGCTAAGGTCTCCTCTAAACCGTTAAAATCAGGATGGTTCATACTAATACAAGTAATATCAGCGCTAAATTTAGTTGATTTAAATTTTGATTCTTTAGAAACAGGATTAAAGGCCAAAACCAAATCACCTGATTGAATCCTAAAAGATTCTAAACCGTTATAATTTATTATCATTAACACAAACTATATCATATTTTTTAAAAAAATAAAAAAATGTTTACAAAGTTGTTTTTTTGATTATACTGTATATCTAAATAGAAATTGGTTATCGTGATATTGACGAGCCGTTTTTGTTTGTTAATTATCAATCTAAAATAGAAGTTAATCCTTCTTTAAAAAATCATGGGGCACATGGTTTGATGAGAAGATTTTCTATTTTTATCATTATTAATGACACAAATTAAAAAAACCTTAACAAAAGAAAATATTTTGGACAAGATTGACCCAGTTGTTGTATTAAAAGCGAACAAGGAACAAGAAAATAAATCTTTAATGTCTAATTTTTTAGACAAAACAAAAAATCCTCCTTCAGTAAATGAGATGGTAGAAGGTAAAGTCGTCGCTTTAGGAAAAAACTCCGTCTATGTCAATTTATTCCCTTTTGGAGTAGGGGTTATTTTAGGGAAAGAATATATCGCTGTTAGAGATGTTTTAAAAAACATAAATATCGGTGATGGAATTATTGCTAAAGTAATAGAAAAAGAGAATGAAGATGGTTACATAGAATTATCTCTAAAAGAAGCGCGTCAAGCCGTCGTTTGGAGTGAAGCTGAACAGATAATGAAAAATAAAACTGTCTTAGAACTGCCCATCAAAGAAGCTAATAAAGGTGGGCTTATCATTGAGTGGCAAGGCATCCAGGGCTTTTTACCGGCTTCTCAACTTAAAGCCGAACATTATCCTCGGGTAACTGATGGGAATAAAGACAAGATTTTAGAAGAATTAAATAAAATGGTAGGTCAAAGTTTGCCAATGGCTATCATTGGAGTTCTTCCTAAAGAAAATAAATTAATTTTTTCAGAAAAAGACCCAGACCTAAAAGAAAAGGGACAGATTGTTGAAAAATATAACATCGGAGATGTCCTTGAGGGAGAGGTAACTAGTGCCGTTGATTTCGGAATTTTTGTAAAAATTGAAGATAACTTGGAGGGATTGATTCATATTTCTGAAATAAGTTGGTCTTTAGTGAAAGATCCCAAAATACTTTTTAAACCAGGAGATAAAATCAGGGTAAAAATTATTGAAATTGAAAATGGAAAAATTTCTCTTTCTATCAAAGCTCTCACCGAAAATCCATGGAAAAAAGCGGCTGATAAATACAAAAAGGGAGATGAGGTTAGCGGAGTAATTATTAAATTTAACAAACATGGAGCTTTAGCCAGTGTAGAAGAAGGTGTCGCTGGTTTAATTCATGTTTCAGAATTTGAAAATGAGGAAAAATTAAGGGATACTTTAGAAATTGGAAAAAGTTACTTGTTTAAAATTAACATTTTTGACCCAAGTTCTCAAAAAATGACATTATCTTTTATCCGCTAAAAATTAAATTTTAATTATGATAATAAAAAATGGGCACCTTGTGCCCATTTTTTATTTTGTATTTCAATTAAACATATTCATTGCTTTTTGTCGTCCAGCTATAATTATCGTTTCTAAGGCTTGAGCAATTTTAGGTGTTATTTCCTTTAGGATTTCCCAATCTTTTTTACTAAAATCCGACATTAAATAATTAAGAATCTTTTCTTCTCCTTTCGGTTTTTTTAATTTCCCTGTTGGAGTAGTTTGAGAAATTCCAACCCTTATTCTGACAAATTCTTTTGTTTTAATACTTTTTAAAATAGAATCCAAACCACGATGTCCACCCATTCCCCGATTATAAGAAATTTTAAATGTTCCAATAGCTAAATCCAAATCATCATGCACCACAATCAACTTTTCCGCTTTTTTCTTATCCCCAATCAAAGAAACAACGCTTGAACCTGATTTATTCATAAAAGTTTCTGGTTTTAAGAGAATTATCTTCATTTTTCCGCTTGTTCCATTTGAAATTAGACCCTTATTTTTCTTACTATCTTTCCACTCTGAAAAATCATTTTTCTGTCTAAAATACTCCAAAACAATTCTCCCTAAATTATGACGAGTTTTCTCATATTCCTCCCCCGGATTTCCCAAACCAACAATTTTGTATGACATATCTATTATATTGTATAGCAAAAAAAAGAAAAAGTAATCCCCCCTTTTTTAATTTATTAGTCAATTAGAGAAAATAACTTTTTTATTTCATTTTTTGTGTTCTAATTTTTGCTTTTATATTTTGATTGTAATAAAATACTGACAAGATGAGTGAAAACAAAGAAAATTTTATTATAGAGACCCTTAAATTTTCTTTGATTGCTATTTTGATAGTTTTGCCTTTTAGGATTTTTATTGCCCAACCTTTTTTAGTTAGCGGCGCCTCTATGAGCCCTAATTTTGAGACCGGACATTATCTGATTGTAGACCAACTTTCATATAATTTTAAAGAACCAACTCGCGGTGAGGTCATTATCTTTAAATATCCCAACGATACTAAAAAATTTTTCATTAAAAGAATCATCGGTCTTCCTCAAGAGACAATCATTTTGGAAGGTTCTAAAATTTTTATAAAAAATAAAGACAATCCTCAAGAATTTGAATTAAAAGAAAACTATCTAAAAAACTTAGGCAATAATAAATCAGAAATCACTTTAGGAGAAAATGAGTATTTTGTGATGGGAGATAACCGCCCCGCCAGCTCGGACTCAAGGGTTTGGGGCCCTTTACCTAAAGACCTTATTGTCGGAAGAGCTTTTTTAAGATTATTCCCCTTCAATCAAATAGAAATTTTCCCCGAAAGTTTAAATAAATTTTAAAAATTGAATAATTTATCAAAAGGTCTGATTAGTAATTAAAACTATTTAATAAAATAATTATGACTAAAAAAAACAGTGGGATTAATGGGGTGGCTGTTCATTACGGTTTTGAAACAATGGAAATGCCTCCCCTTCATATAGATAGACAAATTTATACTAATCCTGAGAAAAAAATCCCTTTTATAAAATCACAATTGTTAAACGATTTACAAAAGAGAGACACTGTTTCTATGATTTGTAGTAGTTTAAATAAACTAATTGATAATAATTGCAAAAAAAGAATTTCTGATTTTGAAAATTTAAATCTTGATATTATTGGAGTCCCCCACAGTATCGCGGAAGCTATTATTATACAAACAGCTGTAGTCGCTTTATCAGAAGAAGGATTTAAAAATATTGTTGTAGACATCAACAGTGTGGGAGATAAAGAATCGTTTTTGTTATTTAAAAATGAACTCTTCAATTATTATAAAAGCAGGATTAACCAACTGCATCCTAAATGTAGAGATTTAAATAAAAGAAGTGTCTTTGATTTATTAACTTGCAACCACAAAGAATGCCAACAATTAAGAGCCAATGCTCCTAAATCAATTTATTTTTTATCTGAAAATAGCCAAAGACATTTGAAAGAGGTTTTGGAACACCTTGAGTCCATCGGTATTGTATATCGTCTTAATAATTCTTTAATTAGTTCAGATAATTTTTTTTCAAAAGTAATTTTTGAAATAAAAAGCAGAAAAAATGAAGATGAAGAAGAAATTTTATTGGGTAAGGGCGGGAGATATGATGAATTAGCAAGAAAAATCATGCGGAAAAAAGATTCAGCCGCAGTGGGGATTTCTTTAGAAATAAAAAATCCTCAAATTAAGAAAAACACGATTACTCCTTCGTCAGAAAAAAAACCTAAATTCTATTTCATTCAATTCGGACCCAAAGCTAAATTAAAAAGTTTAACTATAATGGAGCTCCTCCGTAGGTCAGGTTTAACTGTGCAACAAAATCTTTACATAGACAAATTTTCCGAACAAATTGAAATCGCTAAAAAGTCAGAAGTTCTTTACGCTATAATTTTAGGTCAAAGAGAGGTTGCTGAAGATACTGTGATTGTAAAAGATTTAAGAAAGGCCTCTCAAAAAACAATCTTCACTAAAGATCTACTCCCTTATTTAAAACAACTTAAATAATTTCTTATTGCTTTTTTTACAAAAAAATGATAACTTGTGTGATATGATCAATGTAGAAGTAGCAAAAAACAGCAATGAAAACGACGCAAATATTATTCGTCGTTTCACTAAAAGAGTTCGCAACGCTGGGATACTTTCTCGTGTTCGTTCTATTCGTTACAACCAAAGGGCTGTCTCAAAATACATAAAGAAAAAAAGAACTTTAAGCAAAATTAAAAAAAGAGAAGAGATTAAGAAACAGATAAAATTAGGCAGGATTCCAGAAAATAGATTAAAATAGAGGAAAAAGGGTCTCTGATAACCCTTTTTTATTTTGTTGTTTTTAATTTCGATATTTAAAGATGGACATAAAAAATACAACTCAAAAAAAGGTTCCCTCTCTTCCTTTTGGTGATATTAAACAATTTATTTTAAATGAAAAATATGATTTAAGTTTAGTTTTTATCGGAGATAAATTATCTCGTAAATTAAACAAGTATTATAGAAAGATTGATAAACCAACTAATATTTTAACATTTCCATTGTCTAAAAAAGAAGGCGAAATTTTTATAAATCTAACTTTGGCTCAAAGGCAATTTTTAAAGTTTAGCGAATCTTACGATAAATTTATTGGCTTTTTATTTATCCACGGTTTGCTCCATTTGAAAGGTTATAAACATAGTAGTAAAATGGAACATGAGGAAGAAAAAATGAAGGGAAAATTTAATCTTTAATTTTTCACATTTTTTCTTTCTAAATACTCAATTATCATTGATAGTTTGTTTAGTTGATTTATTGTGACAAAAAAAATTACTACAGGCATAGATATCGGAACCTACCAAATAAAGGTAGTTATTACTGAATTGGTTAAAGGACAAAATAAAAATCTGCCTCGCATTATCGGCAGAGGTCTTTGTCGGTCAAAAGGATTAAGACACGGTTATATTGTAAACAAAAGAGAAGTGACTGAGAGTATTCTTCAAGCCATCAGACAAGCAGAAAAAAGCGCTAACATAAAGATTAAAAAAGCAGTTGTTTCCATTGGAGGGGAAGGGTTAGAAGGAATAAGGTCTAAAGGGGCAACAACAATTACTCGAGCTGATACTGAGGTCACCGAACTTGATGTCAACAACGCCATAAAAGAAAGTCAAAGCAATCCGGCTTTTTTAAATAAAAAAATAATTCATATTGCCACTTACGGTTTTACGATTGATAATAAAAAAGTATTAGGAGACCCAATCGGAATGAAAGGCGAAAAACTCAAGGTGGAATCACTTTTTATTGTCTGTTTGGAACAACATTACAATAACCTTATCCAGGTAGTGGAAGATGCCCAAATTGAAATTGAGGGGGAAATTGTAGCTTCTCCTATCGCTAATAGTTGCGTTACCTTGACAAAGACCCAGAAAATGGTTGGCTGTGTTTTGACAGATATTGGGGCGGAAACTGTGTCTATTGTTGTTTTTGAAAATAATTTACCTATTTCTTTAGAAGTTTTTCCGATAGGTTCAACTAACATCACCAATGATATTGCACTTGGTTTTAAAATAGATTTAGGAGAAGCTGAAAAAATCAAACAAGGGATTATGACTTCCACTATTTATTCCAAAAGAGAGTTAGAAGAAATCACTACTGCTCGCCTAAAAAATATTTTTATTTTAATTGAAAATCATTTAAAGAAAATTGATAGGAACAAACTTTTACCAGCTGGTATTATTCTCTCGGGTGGTGGTTCAGGTATTACCACCATTAATGATTTAGCCAAAGCTTCTCTCAATCTTCCTTCTAAAATTGCCGATTTATATTTTTTAAATTCAGGTCAAGAAAGAGTTCAGGATTCCACCTGGGCAGTAGCTTGCGGTTTATGTTTGACAGGATTGACTCTTTCCGAAGATGATTTTTCTCTATTTAAGTTAACTAAAACTGTCAAAGATCGAGGAAAAAAATGGATTAAACAATTCTTTGTATAGTTTTGCTTTTTCTGTTAATATGTTTATTATTATATCCATCAGATTTTAAGGTCAAAATAAGTCATTTTAGTAATAAAAGAAATTAAATATGCCAAAAATAAATACAGCTGTTGAAGCTTTTGCCAGAATAAAAATTATTGGGGTCGGAGGAGCAGGAAAAAATGCTACTAATTATATGGTTAAATCCAAAGTTCAAGGAGTTGAATTTGTGGCTGTTAATACTGATGCCCAAGATTTACATCATTCTTTAGCCAAGAAAAAAATTCATATCGGAAAAAATCTTACTAGTGGATTAGGCGCTGGAATGGACCCTGATTTAGGGAAAAGAGCCGCTGAAGAAACGGCTGAGGAAATTCAAGACATCTTAAAAGGTTCTAATATGGTTTTTTTAACTGCTGGTTTTGGAGGAGGCACGGGCACTGGTGCCACTCCTGTTATCGCAAAAATTGCTAAGGATTTAGGAGTCTTAACTGTTGCTGTGGTGACCAAACCTTTTTCTTTTGAGGGAGCCAAGAGAAACGAAATTGCTAAACAAGGTTTGGAAAAACTAAGACAAGAAGTTGATGCCTTAATTGTTATTCCCAATGATAGAATTTTAAGCGTTGCCCCAGAAGGAACAACTATGGAGGATGCTTTCGCGATGAGCGATAGGATTTTAAAAGAAGCAGTTGAGGGCATTTCTGACTTAATCACTATTCCCGGAAGAATTAACGTTGATTTCGCTGATATTTTAACCATTATGGGAAATGCTGGCTCAGCTTTAATGGGAATTGGACGAGCCACAGGAGAAAAACGAGCCGAGGAAGCTGCCCGTGGAGCGATTAACTCTCCGCTATTAGATATTTCAATCGCAGGAGCAAAAGGTGTTCTTCTTTCAGTTTCGGGAGGAGATGATTTAACTATAAACGAAATCCAGGATGCCGCTAAAATTGTAACTGAGTCAATCGACCCTGATGCTAAGGTTATTTTCGGAACATCAAAAACCGAAAAACTTAAAAAAGATGAAATTAAAGTGACCGTTATCGCAACTGGCTTTAAGGATTATATGGGAGGAAATGATAATGAAAGAAGATTTTTCCAAAGAAATATCAAAGAGGAAGAGGAAATAAAAAAAGAGAATAAAGGCAGTTTATTTAGCGGGACTTCCCTTAAAAAAGAGAAAGAAGAAAAAAACAAAAAGGAAGACACCCTTTTAGAAAAACCTCGTATCATTATTCCTGAGGATGATGATAACGATACTTGGGATGCCATTCCTTCTTTCTTAAAAAGGTCAAAAAAATAAACTTGTTTTGTAAATCTATTCTTTCATTGGTTTTTGACTTTAGAGATCTTACGAATTTTTTAACTTATTTTTATTATGTATGATTTAGCGATTATTGGAGGCGGACCAGCTGGAGTCACAGCTGGAGTTTATGCTTCTCGCAAAAAAATAAAATCAGTTCTTTTTGCTGAGAGTTTTGGCGGACAAAGTTCTACTTCTTCTAAAATAGAAAACTGGATTGGAACCATTGCTCTCTCTGGTCAAGAATTAGCCCAAAATTTAGAGAAACATTTAAGAGCTTATTCTCAGAATATTGTTGATATTAAGAAAGAGCAAGTAAAAAAAATTGAACAAATAGAAAACAATTTTTTTAACATTACCACTAATATTCAAACTTATTCAATTCCAGTCATTTTAATTGCTACAGGAGCTTCTCGCAAAAAAATAGATTGTCTTGGGGCAGAAAAATTTGAGAGTAAGGGATTGGTCTATTGCGCTACTTGTGATGGACCACTTTTTACTGGAAAAGATGTCGTAGTAGTTGGCGGTGGAAATTCAGCTTTTGAATCTGCTTCTCAATTGTTGGCTTACACTAAAAGTGTCACTTTGCTTAATCGCTCTAATAAATTTAGAGCAGATGAATTAATAGTGCAAAAAATGTCTCAATTAAATAATTTTAAGACAATCCTTAACGCGCAAATTGTTGAAATTAAAGGAGATAATTTTATTAAATCAATTGTTTATAAAAATACCCAAAATAATGAATTAATTGAAATTATGGCCGAAGGAGTTTTTGTTGAAGTCGGTTCTACTCCCACCACTCAATTTATTGATTTTGTAGAAAAAAATGAAAATGAAGCTATTATTGTAGATCCTATGACTCAAAAAACTTCTGTGGAAGGAATCTGGGCGGCTGGCGACTGCACTCAAGGTCTTTATCACCAAAACAACATCGCCGCTGGCGACTCGGCTAAAGCTTTAGAAAATATTCATTCTTGGCTACAAAACCAGTAATTTAATAAAATATGAAATGTTCTAAAACAACAATTCTAATGTCCTTGTTGGTTATGCTCTTAGTGGTAAATTATTTAATAATCACAAAGAGACCAAACTCTTTGTTTGCAACACCTCTTCTTGAAAATTTATCACCAGTTGTTGTTAAGAAAGAACCTGAAACCATTAAACTTTTGGTTTTTGGTGATTTGATGTTAGGTCGTCATGTAGAAACACTGATTTCTCGAGGAGAAAATATGTTTGAAAATATCAAACAATTAAATAATAATCCTTTCAACGAAAAAGATTATGTTTTGGTTAATTTAGAAAACCCCATCACTAATAGTGAAATTCCTCAAGAAAAAAGCATTAACTTAAAAATGAACCCTCAAAATATTTCTCAACTTACTGGTAATGGAATCAACTTGGTTTCCTTGGCTAACAATCATATAGAAGATTATTTTCAGGCAGGTATAGATGATACTCTTTACTATTTAGACCTTAATTCAATTGAATATTTTGGTATTCAAAATCAACCGCTTTTTAAAGATAAAAATGGTATTAAATTGGCTTTTTTGGGTATTAATGCTCTTTGGGGAGAAACCGAATCTTTTCTTAATATAATTAAAGAAATAGAAAATAAGGTTGATTATGTGATTATTTTTGTTCATTGGGGAAATGAGTATAGTTCCCTTCCATCAAAGAGCCAAATTGAATTAGGACATAAATTAATAGATTCAGGAGCTGATTTTATTTTAGGCAGTCACCCCCACACCACTCAACCAATAGAAAGTTATAACCAGGGAATTATTTTTTACTCTTTAGGAAATTTTATCTTTGACCAATTAGACCCAATTACAGCAAAAGAATTGGGAGTAGAAATAAACATAGAAAAAAATAAAATAACTTTTCATCTCTTACCGATGACTGTCAAAAATTTTAAACCTGAATTTCTTACTCAAGAAGAATCTTCTCTAGAATGTTTATCTTTAACTCCTAACATAATATTGGGTAGCGAGTGCTCTTTTAGTGTTGAAACAAAATCAAATTAAATAATTAATATTTCTTGTTTTTTCACTTCGTTTCAAATTTGTGGGCGATACAGAATTCGGTCACAAATCACTAAGTAGATTTCTGCGTTTCGTTTGAAAACTACTAAGTGTTTGCGACCCCGTCTCATAATTGTTCGCTACCGCTCACAATATATTCCGACTTTCAAACCCTGACGTAAGCCAAGCAG
>Ga0172375_10007772_pt1 | contig 14607 bp, 11 predicted proteins | sample LakKiv1m_FD_114537 | JGI IMG/M metagenome (GOLD analysis project Ga0172375, IMG submission 114537) | Freshwater microbial communities from Kabuno Bay, South-Kivu, Congo - kab_092012_11.1m | ecosystem: Environmental > Aquatic > Freshwater > Lake | place: Democratic Republic of the Congo... | reverse complement strand
TCCGTTACGGTCTCCGCCGAGCTCATCACCCCAGTCGCCATGGAGAAGGAACTCCGCTTCGCTATCCGCGAGGGCGGCCATACCGTCGGCGCCGGGGTCGTTTCGGAGATTTTGGGGTAGGGCACATTTCTTAAAATTTAGGCCTTTTTTTACTTGAATTCCTTCCGGTCTTCGGGTATAATTTTGGTCTGTTTTTGGTCATATTCAGGGTGGGACTATGCGTGAGTTTATAGAATTTGAATGCACAACTTGCCGGCGGCGCAATTATTCATCGACAAAAAATAAGAAGACTCATCCTGAGCGGATCGAGCTGAAGAAGTATTGTCCTTTTTGCAGGAAGCACACTGCTCATAAAGAGCAGAAATAGTTTTCCGCGCTAACTGAATAGAACCTCCACGGAATTTTAGGAGACATTCCGGTAGGGGTTTTTTACGTTTTTATATTTATTCATTAATTAAGTCGTTCGAGTCGCTCGAAGGCGTTGGTGGCAGGCAAGTTAAGAGATTTAGGCCAGTAGCTCCAATTGGTTAGAGCGGCGGTCTCCAAAACCGCTTGTTGGGGGTTCGAGTCCCTCCTGGCCTGCATATTAAGGAAGGCCGCGGAGGTTCGCGGGAAAAAGGGTATGTTGCAGAAAATCAAAAAGTTCTTTTCGGAAGTTAAGGCCGAAATGCAGAAGGTCACATGGCCGACCTGGGAAGAGCTTCGCGGTTCGACGATGGTCGTGCTTGTGACGATGGCTATCCTATCCGTGTTCATCGGGGTCACGGATTTCGTAATGTCTCAATTAATATCGACGATTCTCAGATGACGACGCAAACGAAGCAGTGGTACGTGGTTCACACGCAGACGGGGCATGAAGAGCGCGTGAAGACCACTCTCGAAAGCCGGGCGCAGCAGTTCAGCCTTCAGGAAAAGATCACGCAGGTGCTTATTCCAACGGAAAAGGTCTCGGAGATCAAGGCCGGAAAAAAGAAGATTTCGACGCGCAAGTTTTTCCCCGGTTATGTTCTCGTCGAAATGGAAATGAATGATGAGACCTGGTATCTCGTGAAGAACACGCCCGGAGTTAGCGGATTCATCGGATCGGGACGCAAGCCGCTCCCTCTCAAAGAATCGGAAGTCAACAGCATCATCAAGCAAGCCGAAGAAAAAAAAGAAAAACCGACCCCGAAAGTCATTTATGAAAAAGGCGAAAGCGTGCGAGTCAAAGAAGGGCCTTTCGTCAATTTCAACGGAACAATCGAAGAAGTTAACCCGAACAAAGGAAAGCTGAAAGTGCTCGTCGCTATTTTCGGACGTACGACACCGGTTGAGCTCGAGTACTGGCAGGTCGAGAAAATATAATGGCCACCAAAAAAGTTAAAACGACGATCAAGCTGTATTGCCCTGCAGGCCAGGCGAATCCCGCGCCGCCGGTCGGACCGGCTCTCGGTCAGCACGGCGTGAATATCATGGAGTTTTGCAAGGCGTTCAACGAGCGGACGAAGGGACGCGAAGGTCTGACTCTGCCGGCCGTCATCACGGTTTTTGAAGACCGGACGTTCGAATTCATCATCAAAAGTCCGCCTTCAAGCGTGCTTTTAAAGCGTGCTTGCGGAGTGGCCAAGGCTTCGGGCGAACCCAACAAAAACAAGATCGGTAAAGTCACTCTTCAGCAGGTCAAGGAAATCGCCGAAGAGAAAATGAAGGATTTGAACGCGAAGGATCTCGACGGCGCGGTGAAGATTGTAAAGGGTACGGCGCAGAGCATGGGGATCGAGGTGGTGGAATCATGACGACGAAAATTTCTAAAAGAAACAAAGCGGTGGATGTTCTCACGGAGAAAGGAAAGGCATATCTCCTCCCCGAGGCGATCAAGATTTTGAGACAAGGCCCCACGACGAAGTTTGATCAGTCGGTTGCGCTCCAATTCAAGCTGGGGGTGGATCTGGCAGCAAGCGATCAGTCGGTGCGCGGCACGGCGGTTTTGCCGCACGGCCAAGGCAAGAAGATCCGCGTCATCGTATTTTGCAAAGACGAGAGCGGCAAGCTCGCGAAAGAAGCCGGAGCCGACGTTGTGGGCGGCGACGAGCTGATTGAAAAAGTCATGGGCGGCTGGATGGATTTTGACGTTGCCGTCGCAACTCCGATGATGATGAAAGAAGTGGGTAAGCTCGGTAAAGTTCTCGGGCCTCGCGGTCTGATGCCGTCGCCGAAAGCGGGCACGGTGACCGACAATCCCGCCAAGGCGGTGAAGGAGGTCAAGGGCGGCCGTATCGAGTTTAAAATGGATAAATTTGGGAATGTGAACAGTTCGATCGGGAAGCTTTCTTTCTCGGACCAGGCGCTTACGGAAAACGCGACGATTTTTATCGAATCGCTCGTCAAAGCCAAGCCGAAGACCGTGAAGGGGACGTATATCAAGACGGGCTACCTGTCGAGCACAATGGGTCCCGGCGTCAAGCTGGATCTGGCCAAGTTCTTGAAAGAAACGGAAACGGCGGAGTGACGCGATGAAAGAAACCGGATTAAGCCGCACATCAAAAAATTTAATCATTCGGGATATCGAGAAGAAGCTCGCGGATAAGCCGACGTTCGTCGTGGCCCAATATGGGCGGGTTCCGGCGTCGGGAATCGACAAGCTTCGCGCCAAGCTCAGAAAGGCCGATGCGAGTTTCATGGTCGTAAAGAAATCGCTCGGTTCGATCGTTCTGAAAAAAGCGGGGCAGAAGGAGTTGACCGAAAAACTCGAGGGCAACTGCGGGATCGCGTTTTCGGGCAACGATCCCGTGATTTTCTCAAAGATTCTGATGGAGTTTCAAAAGGAAAACGAAACGTTCAAGGTCCAGGCCGGTTTGGTGAACGGTCAGGTTCTTGGAGCAGACCAGATCAAAGTACTGGCAAGCTTGCCGCCGAGAGAAGAGCTGATTGCGCGCGCAGTGGGCTGCATCCGGGCTCCGCTATCGAGACTGATGAACGTTTTGGTGGGGACGAACCGCAAGTTCGTGACGGTTTTGGACGCGATTGCCAAAAAGAAGGGCAACGCTTGAGGTCAAAGGCCACGGCCTTTGGTAAGACGGACCGATGGTTACGACCCTGTGGTCTTAGTGGCGGTTGTGATCGATCAGTAAAGTGAGGAATAGACAATGACAGAAGCAACGGTTGAAAGCAAGGAAGCTCTCAGCGGTAAAGCGAGAGAGATTATTCAGTCGATCGAATCGATGACGGTTCTCGAGCTCTCGAGCCTGGTGAAGGCACTCGAAGAGAAGTTTGGCGTGTCGGCCAGCGCCCCGATGATGGTTGCGGGCGGTGCGGCAGGCGCGGCAGCAGGTGCGGCTCCGGCAGCCGAGGAAAAGACCTCGGTGCAGATCGTGCTTAAAAGCGCGGGCACCAACAAGATCCAGGTCATCAAAGAGATTCGCGCGATAACGACGCTCGGTCTCAAAGAAGCGAAGGATCTCGTGGATTCGGCTCCCAAGCCGATCAAGGACAACGTTCCCGTCAAAGAAGCCGAGACGATCAAGAAAGCTCTCGAAGCAGCGGGCGCGCAGATCGAACTGAAGTAACTGACGAATCGACCGGGGGAGAAAGTTCCGGTCTTCCCCCGGGTTCGGTTTTTTTGATTTCTTTTTATCCGGAGCAAACAAAGTTTTTAACGAACGGAGTTCCAGTGACCAAGCGCTTCAATTTCGGAAAAATTCCTGAAATTTGCGACATGCCTCATCTCGTCGAAATTCAGACGAAGTCCTATGAGGAGTTTCTGCAACTTGGTGTGCCCAAGAGCCGGCGCAAGAACATCGGTCTCCAGGAAGTGTTTCAGGAAGTCTTCCCCATCGAAAGCTACGATGGCGCCTACAAGCTCGAATATCTCTCGTACAGCCTGGGCAAACCTAAGTATACGCTCGAGGAGTGCCACAAGAAGAGCATGACGTATTCCGTCCCGCTCAAGATCAAAGTGCGCCTCAAGAGCTCGAAGGATACCAAGGAACAGGAAATCTACATGGGCGATCTTCCGCTCATGACGGATAACGGTACGTTCGTGATCAACGGCGACGAACGCGTCATTGTCAGCCAATTGCATCGTTCTCCGGGTGTCTCGTTCGAGCGCTCTTTGCATCCCAACGGGAAAGTCCTGTTTTCGGCACGAATCATCCCGCACCGCGGAGTCTGGCTCGAATTTGAATTTGATATCAACGAAACTCTTTTCGCCTACATCGACCGCAAAAAGAAGATGTTGGCGACGTCTCTTTTGCGCGTATTCGGCTACGAAAGCGACGAGGACATCATTAAGGCGTTCTGCGGCACGGACAAGATCGAATCGATCAATCGCTACAATCCCAAAAACCTGATCGGACACGCGCTGGCTCAGAATGTCATGCACCCGACCAGTGGGGAGTTGGTTGCCGAACAGGGATCAATGATCACCCGCGAGCTTTTGGCGAAGATGTCCGGCGAAGGGGTCAAAACGGTTTACATTACGCGTACGCAGTCACCGGAAATTCTCTCAACTTTAGAGAAGGATCACACCAAGAACAGTTCCGACGCGTACATTGATATTTATCGCAAGCTTCGCCCGGGTGATCCTCCGACGATCGACAGCGCCAAGACCATGGTCGAGAGGATGTTTTTTGATCCGCGTCGATATGATTTGGGCGGAGTCGGCCGCTTCGTGCTAAACCGTAAACTGGGCATGAAGGCGGACGTGGAAAAGCGCATCCTCGATCGCGAAACAATCATCTCCATCATCAGGCGACTCATCGCGATTAAAAACGGCGACGGCGATACGGACGATATCGATCATTTGGGTAATCGCCGTGTCCGCACGGTCAACGAGTTGCTGCAACAGCAATTTCGCATCGGATTGGCCCGTTTGGAGCGTTCGGCCAAGGAGCGCATGGGCATCTATGATCTCGACAACATGATGCCGCATAACCTCGTCAACCCGAAGCTCATCTCGAGCGTGATTCGCGACTTCTTCGGTCGTAGCCAACTTTCGCAATTTATGGACCAGACGAACCCGCTTTCGGAAATGACTCACAAGCGTCGTCTTTCGGCGCTGGGCCCCGGCGGTCTTTCGCGCGAGCGCGCCGGATTTGAAGTTCGCGACGTTCATCATTCGCATTATGGGCGCATTTGCCCGATCGAAACGCCTGAAGGTCCGAACATCGGGCTGATCGCATCTTTGTCGATTCATGCCCGTGTGAACGAGTATGGGTTCATCGAAACGCCGTATCGTAAAGTCGAAAATGGCCGCGTTACCGAAAAAATCGAATATCTCGCCGCGGACCTTGAAGATCAGTTCATTATCGCCCAGGCAAACGCCAAACTCGACAAAAACGGTCATTTTGCGGATGGCAAGGTGCCGTGCCGCCATCGTGGGGATTTCCCGCTGACGGCTCCCAAGGAAATCGATTACATGGACGTTTCCCCGAGGCAGCTGGTCAGTATCGCGGCCGGGCTCATTCCGTTTCTCGAGCACGACGACGCCAACCGCGCTCTCATGGGCTCGAACATGCAACGCCAGGCGGTACCGCTTCTGATCACCGAGGCCCCGCTGGTCGGAACAGGTCTCGAATCCAAGACGGCACGCGATTCCGGAGCGATGATCATCGCTCAGGAAGAGGGTAAAGTGACGAGCGTTCAAGCAGACGAGATCGTTGTGAGCGGTACGAAATATCCGCTTCATAAATTCAAACGGTCGAATGCGAGCACCTCAATCAATCAGCGACCGATCGTGCAGCTCGGCGACAAGATCAAAGCCGGCCAAGTTCTTGCGGACGGCGCCGCCACCAAGCAAGGCGAACTGGCATTGGGACGGAACGTCCTCGTCGCATTTATGCCGTGGCGCGGGTACAACTTCGAAGACGCCATTCTGCTGAGCGAAAAACTGGTACAGAATGACGTGTATACGTCGGTGCATATTGAAGAGTTTGAAATCGAATCGCGCGATACGCGTTTGGGCAAGGAAGAAATCACGCGTGACATTCCCAACGTCGGCGAAGAAGCCCTGAAGGATCTCGGCGAAGACGGGATCATTCGTATCGGAGCCGAAGTAGGCCCCGGGGACATTCTCGTCGGAAAGGTGACTCCCAAGTCGGAGACAGAGCTTTCTCCCGAAGAGAAATTGCTTCGCGCGATTTTCGGCGAAAAAGCCGGTGACGTGCGGGACGCTTCGTTGACGGTTCCGCCGGGCGTTGAGGGGATCATCATCGAAACGAAGGTTTTTTCGCGCAAAGGTCATGAAGCCAAGAGCAAAGAAGCTAAAGCCAAAGAGCTGAAGGAAATCGAGGCGGTTCGTGCGTTCTATGAAGAGCAGATTCAGCAAATCGAAAGAGATCGCGGGAATAAACTCATTGCCCTTCTCGACGGCCAGAAACTGGCTTCTCCGCTGACGGACGTTGAGACGGGCGCGACGCTCATTGCGCGCGGTCGCACGATCAAGAAATCGGACTTGGCCAAAATCATGCGCGGCGACATCGATAACCTCAAGCTTGAAGAGGCGGACGAGGCAGAAGAAGCTCTGAAACGCATCTGCAGGCTGATGGACGATCAGATGGATGAATTGCGATACGAAGAAGACCGCGAAATCGACAAGATTAAGCGCGGAGATGAGCTGCCTCCCGGAGTGCTCAAGCGCGTCAAGGTTCTCGTGGCCAACAAGCGCAAGGTGTCGGTCGGGGATAAGATGGCCGGTCGTCACGGCAATAAAGGCATCGTCGCCAAGATCATGCACCAGGAAGACATGCCTTTCTTGAACGACGGTACGCCGGTCGAGATTGTTCTCAATCCGCTGGGCGTTCCCTCGCGTATGAACGTCGGACAGATTCTTGAGACGCACCTGGGATGGGCGGCCAAGGTTCTGGGGCTTCAAATTTCGACGCCGGTTTTTGACGGGGCCAGCGAAGCCGAAATCAAAGAAACAATGAAGAAAGCCGGACTGCCGGAGCACGGAAAAGTGCGCCTGCGAGACGGACGCACGGGTGAGTACTTCGATCAGGATGTCACCGTCGGCTACATTTATATGCTGAAATTGGCGCATTTGGTTGACGATAAAATTCACGCGCGTTCGATCGGACCGTATTCACTCGTCACGCAGCAGCCTCTCGGCGGTAAAGCGCAGTTTGGCGGTCAGCGTTTCGGTGAAATGGAAGTCTGGGCTCTTGAGGCCTACGGCGCCGGATACACCCTTCAGGAACTCTTGACGGTTAAGAGCGACGACGTCCAGGGTCGAACGAGGATGTATGAATCGATCGTAAAGGGAGAGAATTCCCTGCAACCGGATACGCCCGAATCCTTTAACGTTTTGCTCAAGGAACTTCAGTCTCTCGCTTTGGACGTCAGGACTGAAAAGAAGACGGAAGACGAGAAAGAGGTGGAAAGTGAGCAATAATAATCCCGGCACCAACAACGATTACGTTCCGCCGAGTTTTGATTACATTTCAATCAAGATCGCGTCTCCCGAGGTAATTCACTCGTGGTCCAAAGGAGAAGTGAAGAAGCCGGAAACGATCAACTACCGGACGTTCAAGCCCGAAAAAGACGGTCTTTTTTGCGAAAAAATATTCGGGCCCACGCGGGATTGGGAATGTAACTGCGGAAAATACAAGCGCATTAAGCACAAAGGCATCATCTGCGATCGTTGCGGCGTCGAAGTGACGCTTTCCAAGGTTCGCCGTGAACGTATGGGACACATCGATTTAGCGGCGCCCGTGACGCACATCTGGTTCTTCAAGGCCGTGCCTTCGCGCATCGGCGCGCTCCTCGAGCTGAATCTCCGCGAACTCGAGCGCATTATTTACTATGAAGAGTACATCGTCATCGATGCAGGGGATACGCCGCTGAAAAAAGGCGATCTTCTGTCCGAAGAAAAATATCAAATGATGATCGACAATTACGGTCACAAGTTCGTCGCTAAAATGGGCGCCGAAGCCATTGCCGACCTTTTGAAGGAAGTCGATCTCGAAAAATTAAACACCAAGCTTCACACCGAGTTGAAATCGGCCAAAAGTGAAGCCACGCAGAAAAAGATCATCAAAAATCTGCGTATCGTCGAATCGTTCCTCGAATCGGGCAACCGACCCGAGTGGATGGTTCTCGAGACGGTTCCGGTCATTCCGCCGGATCTTCGACCGCTGGTTCCGCTGGACGGCGGACGTTTTGCGACGAGCGATCTGAATGATTTGTATCGGCGCGTGATTAATCGCAACAACCGTTTGAAAAAGCTGCTCGAATTGCGCGCACCCGAAGTCATCGTTCGCAACGAAAAGCGCATGCTTCAGGAAGCCGTCGACGCCCTTTTTGACAACGGTCGCCACGGTCGGCCCGTGTTGGGTTCCGGCAATCGCCCGCTGAAGAGCTTGAGCGACATGTTGAAGGGGAAACAGGGTCGGTTCCGTCAGAACCTGCTCGGCAAGCGCGTGGATTATTCCGGCCGCTCCGTCATCGTCGTCGGTCCCGAACTGAAGCTTCACCAGTGCGGTCTGCCGAAGAAGATGGCTCTCGAACTTTTCGAGCCGTTCATCATCAAAAAGCTTCGTGAACGCGGGTTTGTGCACACGATCAAGAGCGCCAAGCGCATGGTCGAAAAAGAGCGTCTGGAGGTTTGGGATATTCTTGAAGAAGTCATCAAGAACCATCCGGTCATGCTCAACCGCGCGCCCACGCTTCACCGCCTCGGGATTCAGGCGTTCGAGCCCGTGCTCGTCGAAGGGAAAGCCATTCGCATCCATCCGCTCGTCTGTGCGGCGTTTAACGCCGACTTCGACGGAGACCAGATGGCCGTGCACGTGCCGCTTTCTCTCGAAGCTCAAATTGAGTGCCGGATTCTGTTGCTGTCCATCAACAACATTTTCTCGCCGGCCGACGGTCGTCCGATCGCTACGCCCAGTCAAGACATCGTGTTGGGTTGCTATTATCTTTCCAAGGAAAAGCCGGGCGCCAAAGGTCAGGGGCTCGTATTTTCCGGTCCCGAGGAAGTGATCACGGCGTATTCGGACAAAGAGCTGGATCTTCACGCGAAGATCAAGGTTCGCGTCGAAGGGCAGCTCGTCGAAACGACGACCGGTCGCGTCATTTTCAATCAAGTTCTGCCGCCGAACGTGGCTTATTTCAACAACATCCTCACGAAGTCGAAACTGAACCAGGTGATCGCGAATTCCTACAAGGTTTCCGGACACCATCGCACGATTCAGCTTCTCGATGATCTGAAGGATCTCGGATTTGAATATGCGACGCTGGCGGGCATCTCGATTGCGGTCAACGATCTTCGGATCCCGAGCAAGAAAGGCCAGTATCTCGATAAGGCGCAAGAGAAAGTCGCCAAAGTCGAAGAGCAATACCGGCGCGGAATCATTACGGAAGGTGAGCGCTACAACAACATCATCGATATCTGGACTCAGACGACGGATGAAGTCGCCGACAGCGTTTTTTCCGAACTCGATATTTTTAATCCGATCTTCATGATGGCCGACTCCGGCGCACGCGGATCCAAACAGCAGATCCGTCAGCTGGCCGGTATGCGCGGACTGATGGCGAAACCGTCGGGCGAAATCATCGAGAGTCCGATCAAAGCGAATTTCCGCGAAGGCTTGACGATGCTCGAGTACTTCATCTCGACGCACGGAGCCCGCAAGGGATTGGCCGATACGGCTCTAAAGACCGCCGACTCGGGTTACCTCACGCGTCGTCTGGTCGACGTCGCGCAGGATGTCATCATCAACCAGGAAGATTGCGGCACGATGAAAGGTATTTTCATCGAGGCGATCGTGGAAGGCGACGAGATCGTCGTTCCTTTGCGCGAACGCATCATCGGACGCGTGGCGCTCGACAACATCGTCGAAGTCGTCACCGACAAAACGATCGTCGAGGCCGGACAAGAAATCACCGACGCCATGGCGCGCGAGATCGAAGAGACCGGAATCGATAAAATCAAGATCCGCTCGGTTCTCACGTGCGAATCCAAGCGCGGAGTGTGCGCCAAGTGTTACGGTCGCAATTTGGCGGCCGGCCGCCTGGTTGAGCTCGGCGAAGCCGTCGGAATTATTGCGGCCCAATCGATCGGCGAGCCCGGCACACAGCTGACGATGAGAACCTTCCACATCGGTGGAACGGCAAGCCGGCAAGTTGCCGAATCATCGCTCAAGGCGAAGAATAACGGTCTCATGAAATACCACAACCTCAAGGTCGTCGAGGTCAAGAACAGCACCTTCGTCATCCTGAACCGCAACGGACAGATTTCGATTCATGACGATTCCGGCCGCGAGCTCGAGCGCCATGCGGTTCCGCACGGCGGATATCTCAAGGTCGCCGACGGCGGTCATGTTCAAAAGGGTATGACGTTCATCGATTGGGATCCGTATTCGTCATCGATCTTCACCGAAGTCGAAGGGATCGTGAAATACGAAGACATCATCGAAGAAGTCACGATGCATAAGCAACAGGATCCCGCGACCGGGAATATTGAACGCGTCATCATCGAGCATCGCGGCGAACACCATCCTCAAATCATCATGCTCGATCAAAACAAGAAAGACGTGCTTGCGATTTATCCGATTCCCGCGGGCGCACACATCGTCGTCGACGATGGCGAAAAAGTTCGCGCGGGTGATTTGATTTCGAAGACACCGCGCAAAATCACCAAAACCAAAGACATCACGGGCGGTCTTCCGCGCGTCGCCGAGCTTTTCGAAGCGCGCCGTCCGAAGGATCCGGCGATCATTTCCGAAATCGACGGCGTCGTGGAATTCGGCGAATCGAAAAAAGGACATCGCCGAGTCGTCGTCAAGAGTTCGACCGGAATGAAAAAAGAGTATTTGATCCCGCACGGCAAGCATCTAAACGTGTACAAGGGCGATTTCGTGTACTCGGGTCAGCAGCTCGTCGACGGCCCCGTCGTTCCGCAGGATATTTTGCGGATCAGCGGAGAACGAAAACTCCAAGAATACCTCGTCAATGAAGTCCAGGAAGTTTACCGGCTTCAAGGCGTGTCGATCAATGATAAACACATTGAAATTATCGTCCGCCAGATGCTGCGCAAAGTGCGCATCAGCGATAGCGGTGACACGGAGTTGCTCGTTGGCATGCAGATTGACCGTTTCAAGCTGCAGGAAGTCAACGAAGCCGCGTCGAAGAAAAAGAAGCACTCGGCAAAAGCGGATCCGATTCTTTTGGGGATCACGCGTGCGTCGTTGTCGACGGATAGTTTCATTTCCGCCGCAAGTTTCCAAGAAACGACGCGCGTTTTAACCGACGCAGCGGCCGCAGGTAAAAAAGATTACTTGCTTGGCTTGAAAGAAAACGTTATTATCGGGCACCTCATCCCCGCGGGCACCGGCTTCGCCGGTCAGCGCCGAGTGGAAATCGTGCGCCACGTCGAGGAAGAGGCCAAGAAGGGTAAATCCCCCGAACAAAAGATCGAGGAACTTTTGCCCGAAGAAAAAGGCACGTCGTCTTGACGACGCGCGTAAATGAGGAACTGTAAAAAATTATGCCCACGATTAATCAGTTGATTCGGTTCGGCCGTGAGGCCGTAAAATCGAAAACGAAATCTCCGGCGCTTCAAGGGTCGCCGCAAAAGCGCGGCGTGTGTCTTCAGGTGAAGACGCAGACCCCGAAGAAGCCGAACTCCGCGTTGCGTAAAGTGGCACGCGTGCGTTTTACCAACGGCGTCGAAGTGACGGCGTATATTCCCGGAGTGGGACACAATTTGCAAGAGCACTCGATTGTGACGATTCGCGGCGGCCGCGTTAAAGATTTGCCGGGAGTGCGCTATCACGTCGTGCGCGGAACGCTCGATACGGCCGGTGTCGCTGATCGCCGGCGCTCGCGTTCCAAATACGGAGCCAAAGCTCCCAAGGCCGGCGGCGCCGCCGCAGGCGATGCGAAAGGCAAGAAATAATGAGACGTCGACGCGCAGTAAGAAGGGAAGTTTTACCGGATCCGAAGTACAACAATAAGACGATCACGCGTTTCATCAATATGTTGATGACCAAAGGCAAGAAGTGGAATGCCGAGCGGATTGTGTATAACGCCCTCAATTTGGCGGCGCAAAAAATTCAAAAGAACGATCCATTGGAAGTGCTGAACAAGGCTATTGATAACGTCCGGCCGCTTTTGGAGTTGAAATCGCGGCGAGTCGGCGGCGCGACCTATCAAATTCCCGTGGAAGTCAAGGGCGAGCGGGGTGCGTCATTGGCGCTTCGTTGGATTCGTAATTCGGCTCGCGGACGCAAAGGTAAGCCGATGGAACAGCGTCTGAGCGACGAAATTTTGGAAGCGTATAACGGGACCGGATCAGCGGTCAAAAAGAAAGAAGAAATTCACAAAATGGCCGAAGCCAACAGAGCCTTCAGCCACTACAGATGGTAAAAGATTGAGAGAAAATGGCTAATATTTATCCTTTAGAAAAAACGAGAAATTTCGGTATCGCCGCCCACATCGATGCGGGCAAAACAACCACCAGCGAACGTGTTCTTTATTACACGGGCAAAGTGCACCGGATGGGTGAAGTGCACGAAGGCACGGCGACGATGGACTGGATGGAGCAGGAACAGGAGCGCGGGATCACGATCACATCGGCTGCCACGACATGCTTTTGGAAAGATCATCGCATGAACCTGATCGATACGCCCGGCCACGTAGACTTCACGGTCGAAGTCGAGCGCTCGCTCAAAGTTCTCGACGGAGCCATCATTGTGTTTTGCGCGGTTGGCGGTGTCGAGCCTCAATCCGAAACCGTATGGCGACAAGCCGAACGTTATCACGTTCCTCGCTGCTGCTTCGTCAATAAAATGGACCGAATCGGCGCGGATTTCAAAATGGTCGTTTCTCAAATTCGTGAGAGACTCACCGCATCGTCGGCTCCCATCCAACTTCCGATCGGGGCGGAAGACAAGTTTATGGGCCAGATCGACTTGGTCGAAATGAACATGAAGATTTATCACTCGGAAGATTTGGGTGCCCATTACGACGAAGTGGCGATCTCAGACGAATATAAAAAAGAAGCCGAAACGGCGCGTGCCGAGCTCATCGAGAAAGTCTCCGAAGGCGATGATGAGCTGATGGAAAAATTCATCCATGGCCAGGAAATTTCTACGGAAGAACTCAAGAAAGCCATCCGCCGTGCGACGATCACGAACAAGTTTGTTCCCATTCTGTGCGGGTCTTCCTTTAAGAATAAGGGCGTTCAGCTCATTCTCGACGCGATCGTCGATTATTTGCCTTCGCCGCTGGACATTCCCGCTGTTCCCGGAACGCATCCTCAGACGAATGAGCCCATGGTTCGCAAGCCCGACGCGAAGGAGCCTCTCGCGGCGCTCGCGTTCAAGATTGCGACCGATCCGTTCGTTGGTAAGCTCACATTCGTGCGCGTATATTCGGGTGTGATCGCGTCCGGTACTTACGTGTATAACGCCAGTAAGAACGAAAAAGAACGCGTGGGTAAATTGGTTCGCATGCACGCCAACAAACAGGAAATCGTCGACGAAATTCGCGCCGGAGATATCGGAGCGGTCGTCGGTCTTAAGAAGACCGAAACCGGCGATTCCGTCTGCGACGAAAAGAATCCGATCATTCTTGAAAAAATGCAGTTTCCGGAACCGGTTATCGACATGGCCATCGAGCCGGCGACGAAAGCCGACCAGGAAAAGCTGGGCATGGCTCTCGGCCGTCTCCGCGAAGAAGATCCAACTCTGCGCATTCACTACGATCAGGAAACCGGAGAGACAATCATCAGCGGAATGGGCGAACTCCACCTCGAAATCATCGTGGACCGCATGAAACGCGAATTCAAAGTCGATGCAAACGTCGGCAAGCCGCAAGTCGCATTCAAAGAAACAATCACCAAGCCCGTCGAAATCGTTGGAAAACACATTCAGCAGTCGGGCGGACGCGGTCAATACGGTCACGTCGTGTTCACGATGACGCCGACCGAACAGGGCAAAGGCGTGACGTTCGAATCGAAGATCGTCGGCGGAGCCGTTCCTCGTGAATTCTGGCCGGCCGTTAAAAACGGCGTCATGGAAGCCTCGCAGTCGGGCGCTTTGGCGGGCTACCCGGTTACGGATATTCACGTCCAGCTCATCGATGGTTCCTTCCACGTCGTTGACTCGTCGGAATTGGCGTTTAAGATGGCCGCGATCTACGCATTTAAGGATGGGATGAGACAGGCCGGAGCCATTTTGCTCGAACCGATCATGGATATCGAAGCGACGACCCCTGAAGAATACATGGGCGACGTCATCGGCGATCTCAGTTCTCGCCGTTGCAAAATCGAATCCATGACTCAAAAAGGCACCGTCAAGGCAATTCGCGGCTTCGTTCCGCTTTCCGAAATGTTCGGCTACGCGACATCGATCCGCAGTTTAACGCAGGGTAGAGGCACGTTCATCATGGAACCTTCGTATTATGCCGAAGTTCCGAAGAATGTCGCCGAAAAGATCATCAAGAGCAGCAATACTCAAGAAGCGATCGCACAAAGAAGACAAAGATAAGGCGACAGGAGACACCATGTCCAAAGAAAAATTCGAACGCAACAAACCGCACGTCAATATCGGCACGATCGGTCACGTCGATCATGGCAAGACGACTCTCACGGCGGCCATCACGATGGTCCTGGCCAAGAAAGGTCTG